>Ga0114933_10001180_pt1 | contig 29592 bp, 26 predicted proteins | sample 4SBtaG_FD_89691 | JGI IMG/M metagenome (GOLD analysis project Ga0114933, IMG submission 89691) | Deep subsurface microbial communities from Kolumbo volcano to uncover new lineages of life (NeLLi) - 4SBTROV12_W25 metaG | ecosystem: Environmental > Aquatic > Marine > Volcanic | place: Kolumbo... | reverse complement strand
TGGCGACAGGCAACAGCATGGTCCAGCGGCCCTCTTGATGGAACCGTGCGTTGCCATACCACGTGCGGTCTGTGCGGAATTTTTCCAGTTTGAAAATCTGCCGGGGTAACAATAACCCTAACGTTAAGATGGTTGCCAGCCAATGCAGCATGGCGCGCCAAGCGTACGACCACGCGGCGGACTCGGCACCAAATCGCATCCCCCTCCAGCGCGTGCGCGCCAATATATACCGTCTTGCGCGATAGCGGGCGTAGAAGAAAATCGGGATAATACCCACGAACGACAATAAATACGCGGCAAAACTGGTGCTGAGCAACGAGAAGCTGAAAAAAATCAGGATCAGATTGAAAACACCAATGTAAAACGCCAGAAACACCACGGCGATCAGAAATCCCATCAGTTTTTCAACACCGGTGCCGGTATATTCAAGCGGTACACCACCGGGGCGAATGGCCGACCAATAGAAACGGCGTAGCCGCGTTTTCATCCAGAAACGATAAAATCCCAGCGTTAGCACCGTCAGAATGCTGGCTTTCAGCGCCAGCCAAAACAGGCGCGTTCTGGTACCGGCATAATCTGTGGCAAGAGACGATAGGGCCATGGTGTTCACCGGTTGGGGCTTCGCTGCGTCAAAATAGTGGGATACTCAAAAAACACCAGCCCGATATCAATTCAACGCACTGAAGTCACGAAAATCGGTTGTTCCTTGGAAATCCAAAAGGCGGACGCCTACCGACTCCCGCGCGTTTGCCCAGCCAATCTGACATATCTGTCTGCGTGCGGATTTTACCACCCATTTGCCAGCAAAGTCCGTCGTCCCAGTCGAAAGTGGTCACATCTGACAACCCACCATCGAGATCAAGCGAGCCCTGCGCGCTGCGGGTGGTTTTGTATTTTTGCAACCGGACGCCCTTGCCGCGCCCCATTTCCGGCAGTTCTGATGTCGGGAACACCAATAATTTGCCATTGGCGCTGATGACCGCCACGTGGTCGCCGGAAACCGCGCGACAGACTTTTGCCACGGCATTGTTTTTGACATTCAAAACCTGACGCCCACCGCGGGTTTGGGCAACAATGTCAATTTCCGGCACGATGAACCCGTCCCCGGCGCTTGATGCCACAAGAATTTTACGGCCCGGAACATGTAAAAACAGATCGACAATTTGCGATTCATTGGGCAGATCCACGATCAGACGAACCGGCTCTCCCATGCCGCGACCGCCGGGCAATGTCGCACAGGCCAACGTGTAGAACCGTCCGTTACTGCCAAATAACACCAGCTTGTCGGTAGTTTGTCCGTGAAGCATAAACTGGGGGCTGTCGCCGTCCTTGAATTTCAATTCAGTGCCCAGATCGATGTGCCCCTTCATGGCGCGAATCCAGCCCATGCTGGAACAAACCACTGTGATCGGTTCTTTTTCGATCATCGCTTCAAGCGGTACGTCTTCGATCACAGGCGCATCGGCGATATCTGTGCGCCGCGCGCCACCGGTCGCAGATTTGCCAAATTTCTTGCGCGTGGTGCGCAATTCATCAGACAGGTGGTTCCACTGAAGCTTTTCGTCCGCAAGCAAATCTTCTAGATCGGCGCGTTCGATCAGTAATGCCTCGTTTTCGCGGCGCAACTCCAGTTCCTCAAGCTTGCGCAATGAACGTAATCGCATGTTCAAAACCGCCTCGGCCTGCACATCCGAGAGGTCAAATTCGGCCATCATGGTGTCTTTGGGATGGTCGTCATAGCGGATGATTTCGATGACGCGGTCAAGATTAAGAAAGGCGACGATATACCCTTCCAGCACCTCAAGCCGGTGGTCGATCTTGCCAAGCCGGTGTCTGGAGCGACGGTTCAGCACGTCGCGGCGGTGATCAAGGAACGCCTGTAAAATCGATTTCAGTGAACTGACCACCGGCGTCAGCCCATCGATCAATACGTTCATGTTCAGCGAAAACCGCACTTCGAGATCCGACAGGCGGAACAACGTTTCCATAAGCACATGGGGGTCAACGGTCTTGGCGCGGGGTTCAAGCACCAGCCGGATATCTTCAGCGCTTTCGTCGCGCACGTCTCCAAGAATGGGAATACGTTTGGCACTGATCAGGTCGGCAATTTTCTCAATCAGTTTGGCTTTTTGAACGAGATAGGGAATTTCTGTGACCACGATTTGCCACTGGCCCCGGGGCAGCTGCTTGACCTGCCAACGGGCGCGCAACCGGATCGAACCCCGGCCCGTGCGATACGCCTGAAGTACATGTTCTCGCGGTTCAACGATAACGCCACCCGTGGGGAAATCCGGTCCGGGAACGTAATCGAGCAGGGTTTCATCGCGCACATTCGGGGATTTGATCATATGCAACGCGGCGTCGAGCAACTCGTTGATGTTATGCGGTGGTATATTGGTGGCCATGCCCACGGCGATGCCGCTGGCGCCATTTGCCAAAATGTTGGGGAATGCGGCGGGCAGCACCACGGGTTCGGTCAGCGTGCCATCGTAATTATCCCGAAAATCAACGGCGTCCTCAGCCAGTCCTTCCAGCATCGCCTCGGCGGCGGCGGTCATGCGGGCCTCGGTATAGCGGGCGGCGGCGGGATTGTCGCCGTCGATATTACCGAAATTCCCCTGCCCATCGACCAGCGGGTATCGCACATTAAAATCCTGCGCGAGTCGCGCCATGGCGTCATAAATCGCCTGATCGCCGTGCGGGTGATAGTTGCCCATGACGTCGCCGGAAATTTTGGCGGATTTGCGAAAGCCTCCGTTGCTGGCCAGTTTAAGCTCGCGCATGGCATAAAGTATTCGCCTGTGCACCGGCTTCAGCCCGTCCCGCGCATCGGGAAGTGCGCGGTGCATGATCGTGGACAGGGCATATTGCAAATAGCGGTCGCCAACTGCACGCCGCAGCGGCTCGGTCACCAAACGGCCGTCATCCTTGTCAGGGGGGTCGAATTCATTGGTCTTATCAGCCATGCGCGTGGTGATAGCTTGGGTGCCAAATCGCGTCCAGTGGCAAAAGCGCGGGGCTTGCCGGGCGCACTAAGCGCCGCTAAGAAACCTGATACCTGCGACGGGGCAATTGCGGTGACAAAAAAATCTATTCTTATCACCGGCTGTTCCAGCGGCATCGGTTACGACGCGGCGCTCACCTTGCACGCGCGCGGCTGGCAGGTGTTCGCGACCTGTCGCAGCGAGGCAGATTGTGCCCGTTTGCGTGGTCAGGGTCTGGATAGTTTCACCCTGGACTACGGCGACGCAGCGTCAATCGCCGCCGCAGTCGCCACAGTCAATGAACGCACGGGTGGCAGGCTAGATGCGCTGTTCAACAACGGCGCCTACGCAATCCCCGGCGCGGTCGAGGATCTGCCACGCGACGCCCTGCGCGCCATATTCGAGGACAATTTGATTGGTCACGTTGATCTGACAAACCGGCTGATCCCGACAATGCGCGCACAGGGATACGGCCGGATCGTTCAGTGTTCGTCTGTTCTGGGCTTTGTATCGTCTCCGTGGCGCGGTGCCTATGTGGCCACGAAATACGCGCTTGAAGGGATCAGCGACGCGCTTCGAATGGAGCTGCGCACCAGTGGCATCGACGTTATCCTGATCGAACCGGGGCCGATTGCCACCGATTTTCGCATCAATGCCCGCAAAGAATTTGAAAAATGGATCAACTGGGAAACCTCTGCCCTAAGCGATTTATACCGCGACAAGCTGATACCGCGTCTCAACGCCGCCAGCGAAAAAAAGGATGCCTTCGAACTGCCGGCCTCCGCTGTGACCAGAAAGCTGATCCACGCGCTTGAATCCAAGCGTCCGCGCGCGCGGTATTTTGTCACCACACCCACTTATATTGCCGATATTTGCAGGCGGCTCTTGCCAACGCGGTTGGCAGACATGATCCTGTCCAGGGGATAGACACACACAAAAAGGTTCCTCCATGCGCGGTGATCCGCTTTTTTACGTTGTTGCTGCCTCAATTCTGCTGGTACTGGGGATCTTGATTTTCGGTCTTGTGAGTTTCACCAGAGGCGGTGAATTCAACCGTAAAAACGCCAATAAAATCATGCGGGCACGTCTTGCCGCGCAACTTTTTGCGGTGATCCTGATTCTGGTTTTTGTGTTTTTTCGCCGTCAGGGAGGCTGACATGGTTACGCTGAATAAGATTTACACGCGGGGCGGCGACACGGGCGAAACAGCGCTGGGTGACGGCAACCGCGTGGCCAAACAGTCGCTGCGTGTTTCCGCCTACGGAACCGTTGACGAGACGAATGCCACAGTGGGGCTGGCACGATTGACGACCGAAGGATTGCTGGACGAAGGTTTGGCGCGCATCCAGAACGATCTTTTTGATTTAGGTGCCGATCTGTGTCGCCCGGATATCGACAACGATGCGTTGGCCGAATACCCGCCGCTAAGGGTTTCGCAGGCACAGGTGGACCGGCTGGAAGCCGAAATCGACACCATGAACGCCGGCCTGTCGGCTTTGCGCAGCTTCGTCTTGCCCGGAGGATCGGCGTTGGCGGCGCATCTGCATCTTTGTCGGACTGTGTCGCGTCGCGCAGAACGGCTTGTGGTTGAACTGGCGGACTCAGAACCGGTCAATCGAGTGGTGATCAAATATCTGAACCGCGTTTCCGACTGGTTTTTCGTGGCCTCGCGCGTGGCCAACAGAAACGGCGCTGACGACGTTTTGTGGGTACCCGGGGCTAACCGGTAAGGCGCTTTTTTGGTCGCGTGACCAGCCATCGCAATGAATCCGCCGCCGATAAACACCACATTGTCCGCGTTTTCGGTGCGCTCAAGATAGCCGGTGCTTGTGGTAATCAAGTCTTCGCCCTCAATTCCCAGCGTAACCGGGGTCGCGCCGGTGGCGATGTGAAAATATCGACTTTGGTATTCTTTTCCTGCAACCTGCAGCACTCCGGCCCGCACAAACTGCGCCGCTCCGTGCAAAGTTGAAAGTCCCGCCTTTGACAATCCGCCTTCTATGGCTCCCGGCATTCTGTCGGTAAATGTGCGTTTGAAAGCATTCATCTGTTGCCAGTCTGTGGATGCGTTTTCGGTGCGCAGGCCGCGCCCGTCCATCCGATGAACCCAAGCCACGCCTTCGGTGACAGCGACCAACATTTTTTTGGGATCACACCCGCGCAAGGCACATGTACCGCCGTAGGGCAGTTCGTCCACGATTGCCACGTTCCAGCCGGCAGACGCGCACATGTGGGCCACACCCGTGCCACCGGTTCCGGCGCCAATAACCATTAAATCAAACGTATTTGTCATTTTGTCCCCAGAGTCAGTTTCCGGGTCAACCTAATCCCAGTAGCGACTACAGATGCGAGACAGTATTGGCACGTTGTCAAAATTGTGAACTCCCAAGGACTCGAAATTGAATTGAATTGTACCAAGCAATCAAAAACCAATTGGAACGCGACGTTAAATGCCTGTTCGCTGTCGATTTAGACCTACAAAACTGCAACCCTATTCAGTAGATCATCCAAGAATGATTCGAAGCGGTGCTTGGTTGATCCAGGACCACCCCAAAGGAGAAACGCGATATGAAGGTGTTGGTGCCCGTCAAACGTGTGATCGACTATAACGTCAAAGTCCGTGTGAAAGCAGACGGCAGCGGCGTCGATCTGGCCAACGTAAAAATGTCCATGAATCCTTTTGACGAGATTGCGGTCGAACAGGCCATTCAGCTGAAAGAAGCAGGCAAGGTCGAGGAAATCATTGCAGTTTCGATCGGCGAAAAGAAGTCGCAGGAAACCCTGCGCACGGCGCTGGCCATGGGCGCGGATCGTGCCATTCTGATCGACGCAACCGACGACGTGCACAACGACACCGAACCACTTGCGGTGGCTAAATTGCTCAAGGCTGTTGTTGATGACGAAGCCCCGGGATTAGTGATTTGCGGTAAGCAATCCATCGATAATGATATGAATGCCACCGGCCAGATGTTGGCGGCGTTGCTGGGCTGGTCGCAGGGCACCTTCGCGTCAAAATTGAATATCGACGGCGACAACGCCGTCGTCACGCGCGAAGTGGACGGCGGCTTACAAACCATCATGGTTACGATGCCCACAATTGTGACCGTGGATTTGCGCCTGAATGAACCGCGCTATGCGTCGCTTCCCAACATCATGAAAGCCAAGCGCAAACAACTGGATATCAAAACGCCCAATGACTTAGGCGTAGATATTGCACCGCGCCTTGAGATCGTCACGACGGTTGAACCTGCGGGGCGTGCCGCTGGTGTCATTGTGGCCGACGTGGCCGAACTGGTTGCGAAATTAAAAGACGAAGCGGGGGTGATCTGATGGCGGTTTTATTGTTAGCCGAAGTTTTGGGCGGTGAGATTTCCATCGACCAGACGGCCAAAGCGGTGGGTGCCGCCAAATCGTTGGGCGACGTTACGGTGCTTTGTGCGTCAAGCGGCTGTGGCGACGCCGCATCGACAGCTGCCAAGATGGATGGCGTGACCAAAGTTCTCTGCGCGGACGACGCCGCCTATGGAAACAATCTGGCCGAGCCGGTCGCAGATTTGGTCGTGGCATTATCCGGCGATTACGATCATATCGTGGCACCTGCCACGACGTCGGCCAAAAATATCCTGCCGCGCGTCGCGGCATTGCTGGACGTCATGGTGATTTCAGATGTCACCTCAGTTGTTGACGCCAATACATTCGAGCGGCCCATTTACGCCGGTAACGCCATTCAAACGGTCAGGTCTTCCGACGCCAAAAAAGTGGTCACATTCCGCACCGCCGGTTTTGATGCAGTGGGAGAAAACGGTGCCGCTACCGTGGAAACAGCGGCGGCAGCCGGCGATCCCGGTCTGTCATCGTGGGTCGAAGACAAAGTGCAGGATTCGGACCGCCCTGAGTTGACGTCAGCCAAAATCGTGGTGTCGGGTGGTCGCGGTGTGGGATCCGAGGAAAGTTTTGCCATCATCGAAGCTCTGGCCGATAAATTGGGTGCAGCAGTGGGTGCATCGCGCGCCGCGGTTGACAGCGGCTATGCGCCCAACGACTGGCAGGTAGGTCAGACGGGCAAAGTGGTCGCGCCTGATCTCTATATCGCGTGCGGAATTTCCGGTGCCATTCAGCATTTGGCGGGGATGAAAGACAGCAAGGTGATCGTCGCGATCAACAAAGACGAAGAAGCGCCGATTTTTCAAGTGGCCGATTATGGGCTGGTGGCCGATCTGTTTGACGCGGTGCCTGCATTGACGGACGCTCTGTAGCCACACAGCTACAGGTACGGCGATACAATTTTTTCCAGCGCCACAGCGATTTTCTGGTGGATTTGCGGTCCCGGCAAAACGGCTGCCGCGTCGGTTTCGTCTTCAGTATACACCATTTCACGGCGGCTCTTTTTCATGGAATGCCGGTTGAACACACATTCCGCGACCTGATCGGCATAGGGGCTTATTTTGTCCATCATCACCTGATCTACAAACAAAGGTGCCCGTGTCAGGCCGGGATCGTCTCCCGGGATGGCGACGTCATGGGGCACATGATCAGAAACCCACAACAGGATTTTTGGCCCCTCGATATTTTTCAGCAATGAAACCATGCGTGCGACCCACGCCTGTTTAAGTTCTTCGACGACAATCGTGAATTTGAAGGGATCTTGCGCCAGCAGTTCACGCATCAAATGTTTGGTGAAATGGATATCACCGCTGTCCAGATTTCTAAAAAGCGTGGTCAGGGGTTTGGAATGGCCCACGTATCGGTCATTGTGGCGTGGATGAACCTGAAAAAACCGGTTGGACATATTCAGCGCGCCGGTCACAGAAACGATATTCAATACGGCCTGGTTGCAGTGATGAACCAGCGCCGCGTCGCCAAGAAAAAAATCGGGTCCGGCGTTGTGTGCCGAAAAATTTACGCACTGCGTTTCCAATGATTGGCTTAACAACGCCGGATAGGGCGTTGGCACAAATTTGCCAAACGTTTCGCACGATCCCAGAACCGCCACGTAGCGCCCGCCAAAATCCGGCGCAGGACCGCGGAACGACAGTTTTGAATTTGGCAGTTGGAACAGACAATAGTCCAGCCCACCGCGGCCAATACGGTTGTGCAGCATAATTCACCCACTTGCTTTCATCACCCGCCACAAGCCTGCTGCAAATTTCTTGCCAAAACACTAATGCTAAAAATTGATGAATCTACCCTCTGGTGTATTGGGGTTGCAACGCGCGCGATGCGCCGCCTATTGTGCGGAAATTGAACAGGGAATTGGACCTGATGGCCGTTGAATCAGTTGGAATAATAGGTGCCGGACAAATGGGCAACGGCATCGCGCATGTCTTTGCGTTGGCCGGATTTGATGTGCTGCTAAACGATATTTCGGGCCCTGCGCTTGAATCCGCTGTGGCGACGATCAAGAAAAACATGCTGCGACAGGTGGCGCATGATCGCGCAACAGCCGATCAGGTGGATGCCGCATTGACCAAAATCAAGACCACCACGTCGCTGCCCGAACTTGGGAACTGCGACCTGATCATCGAGGCAGCCACCGAACGCGAGACCGTCAAGCAGGCCATTTTCGAGGATCTGCTGCCACACCTGAAACCCGAAACCATTTTGACGTCCAATACGTCGTCAATTTCAATCACGCGCCTTGCGTCACGAACCGACCGGCCCGAAAAATTCATGGGGTTTCATTTCATGAATCCGGTTCCGGTAATGGATCTGGTCGAACTTATTCGCGGCATTGCCACCGACGAGGCGACATTCAAAACCCTTGCATCTGTAGTGGGGAGACTGGGCAAGGTCGCGGCCTCAGCCGAGGATTTTCCGGCATTCATCGTCAACCGTATCCTGATGCCGATGATCAACGAGGCTATCTATACACTCTACGAAGGAATTGGATCGGTGACCGGCATTGATACTTCGCTCAAACTGGGGGCGCGCCATCCGATGGGGCCGCTGGAGCTGGCTGATTTTATCGGGCTCGATACCTGTCTTGCGATCATGAATGTGCTGCACGACGGATTGGCCGACACCAAATACCGGCCTTGCCCGCTCTTGACAAAATACGTCGAGGCCGGCTGGCTCGGCCGCAAATCGGGCCGCGGGTTTTACGACTACCGTGGTGAAACGCCCGTACCAACACGTTAGAGCCGCGTCCTTTTTATCTGAATCAGCGGAGCGGCTCTATCCTTTTGATCTTGCGCGCAATTTATTCCGAAAACCGGTGCCCACTTTTCGGAGTGCGCTTTAGCGCCAAAGCTGAAAGCGCTGGAATAACGCACCCGCAAACCAAGACGTGACCGTGTAGCTGCGCATCAGTTTTCAACGCGTGTTGCGCGCGCTTAATCTTTCAGCGCCAAAGTCAATTCGCGCAATTGCGCCATGAATCCGCGCGGGTCGTTCATCCACGGATCAATTTCGCTGCGCTCCACCGGCGTCCCGATTTTTGGGCTTTGCGGTTTGCGGCGTGCGTGGTTGATTTCGTGCAGGAGCAGGCCCTGACGCACTGTAACAGAAAACTGGTTGGCCATCTGGAACCAGCGGCTGTTCTGCCCGGGAAACCGAATGGGGACAACTTTGGCGCGGCTCTTCAGGATCATTTTGGCCGTGAAAGCCGACCATTCGGCCTCGACAGCCTCATCGAACCATCCCGGCGAGGTCGCCACCTGACCGGCGGGAAACAGGATAATCACCCCGTCCTCGTTCAGATGTTCCATAGCCAGTTTGCGCATCCTGATGTTCATACGCAGCGAGTCCGGTTCGTGCGGAAACGCGACGGGCAACATATGATACTGAATCACCGGAACGTTCGTCAGCAGCGAACGCGTCAGAATTTTGAAATCGGGACGCACGCGCCGTACAAGTTCAGCAAGAATCATCCCGTCCACCAAACCGTGCGGATGGTTTGCCACGATCACCACGGGGCCGGATTTTGGTATCAGGTCGATTTGCGCCTGCGGGGTGGTTAGCTCGATCTCGAGCAAATCCATGGCGCGCTTCCAGAATTCAGTGCTACCAACCTGACCGGCGGCTTCAAATTTGCGCACCAGTACCAGCAAGGGCAGCTTCGCAGTCAAAAGCTCTATCGCCCGGATCAGCGTCGCCTTAAACGGATTTGTGAATGTGCCCGCGTAAGACAGGTTGCGCCCTTTGTACGGGGTATCGTCCAGCGGGACGATTTCGTCGCCGGATTGTGCTGTTTTTTGCTCTGTTATACCCGCCAACTTGTCCAGACTAACCGTCCTCTCCAAAGCGGTTACTTATCAATTCCTGCAGCGCATCTGCAAGGGCTTCTGCCTGCACGCCGTCAGTTTTCACCGCAATATTTGTGCCTTTTGACGCCGCAAGCATCAACAATCCCATGATAGAGTCGCCGCTTGTTGTATTGCCGTCCCGTGTAACATAGACGCTGGCGTCAAATTGTTCGACGGTTTCCACAAAGCGGGCTGACGCGCGTGCGTGCAGTCCTTTTTCATTAACGATCTCAAAATTCCGTTCGATTGGCATTTGGCTTGGTCCTGTCAGCCTGCGCTGTTGCAACTATTGATATATTTGCGCCCGGCCTGCGCAGCGCAATCCACCGCAGAGTCGACCGACAGTGTCCGGCATTTCGCCAGCTTTACCAGCATCGGCAGGTTGGCACCGTAAAGAATTTTGCGGTTATCCGGTGTACACGCAGGCAGCGACAGGTTCGTGGGTGACCCGCCGAACATATCGGTGACCAATATCACGCCATCGCCTTCATCCACCTGATTTGCGGCCTCGCAAATCTCGGTCTGTTTCTGTATGCGGTCGTGATCCGCGTCAATCGCCACGGACTGAATACCGGATTGAGTGCCGACAACATGTTCAACAGCGGCCAGATATTCCCGGGCCAGTCCGCCGTGTGCCACTATCACTATACCAATCAAACTCGCGGATTCCCGTCGCTCTCACGGCGCAGGTTCTGCACGCCGTTCCAATTCCCGATGGCGAATAGACACCTGCCAGCCATTCTGTGCAAGCGCATTCGCCAGTTCCTCGGCCACAGAGACCGAACGGTGTTGCCCTCCGGTACACCCCAGCGCCAGGGTAAAATGCGATTTTCCCTCTTCACGGTATGCAGGTATGAGCGAAGTCACCAATTCGTGCGTGCGCTTGAAAAAATCGTCATAGCGGGCGTCGGCGGTCACAAAGTCCCGAACCGGCGCGTTTAGACCGTTCATATTGCGCAATTCCGGCTGCCAGTGAGGATTGGCCAGAAAGCGGCAGTCAAGCACCATATCGGCGCTGCGCGGAATGCCGCGTTTATAGGAAAACGACTGAACCGACAGCGCCAGATGGGCGGACAGGCCACCTTGAAACCAATTGCTGATCTCACGGCGCAACTCATTGGGTGGCATATCAGATGTATTAATCAGGATATCGGCCCGTTGCTTGAGCCCGCCTAAAAGGTCAGACTCGCGGCGAATGCCCTGAAGCGGTGTTTCGTCCGGTGCCAGCGGGTGTCTTCGGCGGGTTTCGGAATAGCGCCGCACCAGCACATCCTCGGCGCAGTCAAGATAGAGCAACGTACACTCAAAGCCGGAATCACGCGACATTATGTCAACGACCTCGATCAGCGTTTCAGCACTGAAGTCGCGGTTTCGGGCGTCCATGCCCAACGCCAGATGGCGCTCAACCGGCGGACCGGACAGCAGGCGCGGCAAGAGACTGATCGGCAGGTTGTCTATCGCCTCAAAGCCGATGTCCTCAAGGGTGTGAATTGCGGTGGACCGACCCGCCCCGGATGGACCGGTGACAAGAACGACCTTCATGGTGTTGCCGTTGGATTGCGGGTCGATTGGCATCAGGCCACGCGTGTCCCTTTCAGATACTGGGTGATCACCGCGGCAAGATTGGGTGTTGCGCCACCAAAAATCAAATCAATTTCAATCCCCAACAACGTCAGACAGCGCAGAGGCGGCAGTCGTTCTGAATTGTTCTTGTCCAAATCGACGGCCAAAGCCACAATTGTGGGGCCGGCGTAATTCGCCCCGAGAATGCCGACGCCGCGGGCTTCAATCCGGCCCCGGATCGCGGCGGGGACACTGGCGACAAGCTGATCATCCTGACGGCTCAGGACAGTGCGGTCATCGGCAATCAAAGAGGCCCCGCGCGACATCAGATCCAGCGCCAGACCCGATTTGCCGCACCCCGAGTCGCCCAAAATTACGACGCCGGCATTGTGAACGGCAACAGAACTGGCGTGGATGATTTCCGAACGTATACCGACCGTCACACCGGCAGGCCCACAACAAACCGGGCCCCCAACGGCTCTGAAGTGGGGTCGGCGTCCGTGGGGCGGATGTTTTCTGCCCAGATGACACCGCCGTGCGCCTCGACGATCTGCCTTGATATTGCCAACCCCAAACCGGAATGATTGCCAAAATCACCCGCCGGTCGTTCGGAATAGAAACGTTTGAATATCTTGTCGAGCGAATCCTCGGGGATACCGGGACCGGTATCTTCGACCACAACCAGAATGCGGTCTTCGCGTCTTCGTGCCCAGATGCGCACGGCGTCACCCTCTTCACAAAACGAGATCGCGTTGGACAAAAGATTGACAAATACCTGCGCGAGCCGGGCCTCGAGACCCCTGACCAATACCGGTTCATCGGGCAGATCAGACACGAACAGCGCACCGATTTCCTCGGCGTCTTGTCGGTTGAAGCTGACAATATTATCCAGCGTGGACATAAGGTTAAATGTCAGCATTTCCTCTTTGACCAATTCACTGTCAAGCCGCGATGCGTTGGAAATGTCCGAAACAAGACGGTCCAGACGCCGCACGTCGTGTTCGATGACTTCAAGCAGTTTTCCACGCTGCACATCATTTTTTGCGCTACGCAAGGTATCGACGGCCGAACGCAATGAACTCAGAGGATTCTTGATTTCATGCGCAACGTCAGCGGCAAATTCCTCGTTGGATTCGATGCGGTCGTACAGCGCCGATATCATACCGCGCAACGCGCCGGACAGGCGACCGATTTCGTCGGGGCGCCCTGTCATGTCAGGGATGCGCACACGGTTGGGGCTCATTTTGCGGGAGTTGCGCGCTTTGCCGAATTCCGCCGCGGCGGCCAGATCGCGCAGCGGGCTGGCGATTGTGCTGGCCAGAACCAGCGACAATCCGATGGACACAAGCAGCGCTATGACGAACATCTGCAAAACCTGTTCTCTCTCGCGGCGCACGATCTGGTCAATTTCCCCGGATACGGTGGTCAGAACCACGGCGCCCAGAACTTCACCATCGCGTCGGATTGGCGTGGCCACCGCGACGATCAATTGCCCGTTTCGATCAGTGACGTTATGGCTTTCGGTGATTCCAGACAGGGCCTTGACCCCCAACAGACGCGCGTGTGTTTCAGCGTTACCCGACACGGCGTCGTCGTTTCTATTCAGAACTGCTGATAATTTTTCCCACATAAAGTTAAGAAAATCGGTAATAAACGTGCCGTCTGTGGGTAATTTATTCTTGAGCCCGACCGTGGATTCCGGTGCGCGTGCAAGCCCTACGGTCGACCCGACAAGCTGTTCGCGGTTATCGAAAATGAATACTTCAACCGATTCCGGAAGATTGAGCGCGCCCAGAATACCAATGGGTGAAATGCCGTCACCAGCCACCATATCCACGGGTCCGACCGACGGCAATTCAGCCTCAAATACCTTGGAAATAAGGCGCGCCTCGGTAACAAGACTACGGGCGCGCTGTGTGACCAGCCCGTCGCGGAACTGGTTAAGATAAAGCACGCCGCCGACAAGCACTACCAGCGCCAACAGATTGAACGTAATGATTTTTCGCGCCAGCGGCGAATGGTTGAGCTGCAACCATTTATTTTTTTGCCGGGGCGGGGATTCAAGCCTGGACCCGTCTTTGGCCTGCTCATCCCAATCTTCGCCAAGCAGAATTTCCGGCTGGCCTGAACTGCGCGGAGATTGTGTGTCGACGTTCGACATCGCATTCACGCTTCGGTGTACCTGTACCCTATGCCGTACAGTGTTTCGATCGAGGAAAAGTCTTCATCCACAGTCCGCATTTTCTTGCGCAGGCGTTTGATGTGGCTATCGATAGTGCGGTCATCAACGTAGACCTGATCGTCATAGGCCACGTCCATCAACTGGTCACGGCTTTTAACAAAACCGGGCCGCGTCGCCAAAGCCTGAAGAAGCAAAAATTCGGTCACGGTCAGCGTAACGCTATCACCTTTCCACATGACAGAGTGCCGTAGGGGATCCATTTGCAGCGAACCCCGTTCGATCAGTTTGCTTTCCACCGGATTTTCGCCTTCGTCTGATGCAAGCGCTTCCTGACGGCGCAAAATCGCGCGGATGCGTTCAACCAATAGCCGCTGCGAAAATGGTTTCCGAACATAGTCGTCGGCGCCCATCCGCAGTCCCAGAACCTCGTCTATTTCGTCGTCTTTGGACGTCAGGAATATAACCGGCATATCGGTTTTTTGGCGCAGTCGATGCAACAAATCCATGCCGTCCATACGCGGCATTTTAATATCGAGCACAGCAATATCCGGCATTTTTTGATTGAAGGCGTCCAAAGCGGATTGACCGTCGTTATACGTGGATACACTATAGCCTTCGGCTTCAAGAGTCATCGATACCGAAGTCAGAATATTCCTGTCGTCGTCCACCAAAGCGATATTTGACATCTCGCTTCCCCTTTACTGCTCAATTATATATTTTTTTGTGCATATTTGCGCTTTTTGGCCCGCGGAAGCAACTGAAAGTTCGTCAACCTTGTGACGCCAACCTTAATCAATGATGTATTTGCGGTAAAATTGACTCATTCGGTGCAAATCGGGTCCAAAATTTATTTTAATACCAGCAAAATATTCCTTTTCACCATTTTTCAAGGTGCTATACACGCTCCGGTCAAATCACACATTTACATCTGATTTTCGGAGCAAGCCATTGCAGTACGAAGCTGTCAATCCACACCAAACATTGGAAAAAACGGGGATCAAAGGGCTGGGCAGCGTCTACTACAATGTGCTGGAAACCACTCTGATAGAAGAATCGTTGCGCCGCGGAGAGGGCACTTTGGGCCGGGGCGGCGCCCTGTTGGTCAATACCGGTACGCATACCGGACGATCACCCGGCGACCGATTTATTGTACGTACTGAAAATGTCAAAGATACGATCTGGTGGGAAAACAACCACCCAATGGACGTTGACGCGTTTGCTGCCCTGCACACAGATATGCTGGCGCATATGAAAGGGCGGGATTGTTTTGTGCAGGACCTGTTTGGCGGGGCCGATCCCGATTCGCGCCTTGACGTGCGCGTCGTCACCGAGCTGGCATGGCACAGCCTATTTTCGCGACATATGTTCTTGCGGCCGGCGCGCGACGAACTGACTAAATTTGTCCCGGAATTCACCATCATAAACTGCCCGTCATTTCAGGCTAGTCCCGACAAACACGGATGTAAAAGCGGAACAGTAATCGCGCTCAACTTTGAGCAAAAGCTCATTTTGATTGGCGGCACAGCCTATGCCGGTGAGATCAAAAAATCGGTTTTCGCGCTTTTGAACTATATTCTGCCCACCAATGGCATCATGCCGATGCATTGCTCGGCCAATCACGCGCCCGAAGATCCCGACGATGCTGCCATCTTTTTTGGTCTGTCAGGCACAGGTAAAACTACGCTGTCAGCTGGCGCGAACCGAGTGTTGATTGGCGACGACGAACACGGCTGGTCGGACACCGGTACTTTCAATTTCGAAGGTGGCTGCTACGCCAAAACCATCAACCTGAGCGCCGAGGCCGAGCCGGAAATTTATGCGACAACCGGCCGCTTCGGTACCGTCGTGGAAAACATGGTTTTTGATCCTTACACAAAAGAGCTGGATTTTGAAAATGACAGTTTGACGGCCAATATGCGCTGCGCTTATCCGCTGCATTATATTTCCAATGCCAGCACCACCTCGCGGGCCGGTACACCACGCCATATCGTGATGCTGACATGCGATGCCTTTGGCATCCTGCCGCCCATTGCGCGGTTGACCCCTGCACAGGCGATGTATCATTTTCTGTCGGGTTTTACGTCCAAAGTCGCGGGAACCGAACAGGGTATCACCGAGCCGCAACCGACCTTTTCGACCTGCTTTGGCGCCCCGTTTATGCCGCGCCGTCCCGAAGTATACGGCAACCTTCTACGCAAAAAAATCGCGCAATCGGGCGCGTCGTGCTGGCTGGTCAACACTGGCTGGACCGGCGGCGGCTTTGCAGTTGGTGCACGCATGCCCATCCATGCCACACGCGTGTTGTTGCTCGCGGCGCTAAGTGGCGAACTGGATGATGTGGAATATCGTATCGATCAGAATTTCCGTTTCGAGGTGCCGCTCCGTGTCGACGGCGTTGCCGATGTGTTGCTCGACCCGCGCCGAACATGGCATCACCCGGAAATTTATGACCGCGACGCGCACCGTCTGATCGCGATGTTTGAAGAAAATTTCACGCAGTATACTGATTATGTGGATGACGACGTCAAAGCTGCGATGCTAATCAACGAATAGTGTGTTTACCTAAACCAAAAAACCACGGCGCAACAGGTTGAATCCCGCGATGACCAAAACGATCAGCGTGGCTTTTCGGAACAATTTTTGGTTCAATCGGGCGTTGATCCTGGCACCGACAAATTGCCCGAGAACGGCGGGCACGATCATCGCGGCCGAATAGGGAATGGTTTGCTCATTCATGACACCTGAATTCAGGTGCGCGCTCAGCAATATCACCGATCCAATCGAATAGATCACTCCCTGTACACGGATTTGTTCGATCTTGGGCGTATTCATCGCCAGCAGATACATGATCAGCGGCGGCCCCCAGACTCCTGTCAGGCCCCCAAAAAATCCCGAAACCGACCCCATCATCCATTCGATCGAATTGCGTTTGACCCGGCTGAACCGAATCTGCCAGCCCGCCAACTGTAACGTGCCGAAAATTACCAATGGCCCACCGATGGCCAGAAACAGCACCGATTGCGGCAGCAGCGTAACCGTTTGCGCCGTGATGAAAATGACAACGATAAGCGCGAAAATGAATCGCCAGAATGATTTCACCGATGCCCAGCAGTGGCGCAAACCGTTGGCAAACGCCTGCACAAAATTGGTGACCAAAGTCGGCAGGATCAGCGCTGCAATGGCCACCTCGGCGGGCATAAACGACCCTATTCCGCTGATCATGATCATCGGCATGGCAAAGCCAACCGCGCCTTTGACCACGCCGGCGCTTAGCGCCACGCCAAAGGACGCGACCAGCGCGATCAATCCGAAATTGGTTACGAGATCATTCATTGATACCGCCATTTGTCATTTGCGCGAAATATCTGTTCGCGCCGCAGCGTCGCCATGTATAATTCTTGCGCGTATGATCAGCTTTCGCTATCCCGCGATTGAAACTGATTGCTTTTTTCTCAGCCAAGTCAGGACAGAATAATGGCGGAAACACAAGGCTCTTCGACGTTGCGTCTGCCCGACTTGCTGGAGCATTGCCAAACCTGTTTGCCAGCGCTGGAAACACTTGAATTGGTGGCGCGGCAAACCTTACGCCAACGTCTTGCGACAGACGGTCGAGTGTCGGGTCGTGCGGTCGAGGAAAATCAATTTGCCGCTCACGGGTTGTCGTGGTTGGCGACCTATGTGGAAAGCCTGCGCCAGATCTTGCGATGGGCCGAAGGCCTGCAATCTACCGATCAGTTTGGCGAGATCGAACAGCTGATCGTGCAAATCGTATTCGGTGAATACCTCAGCCAGATATTTGGTGGCATTCCCATGTCGCAGGGCGAAATCGTGCGCCTGAACGATGTCGGTATATCACCAGAGGATCAGACACGTGCCCGCTGCGAGGCCGCGCAAATGTTGATGGACAACGGCAATATCGAACCTGCGCGCGCGCGTTTATGTCTTCTTATGCAGGAACAGGAAGGGACGTCGAGCTTTGGCGCCACGGGTCTGGAGGACGAGCTTGAAATGGTCCGCGACCAGTTTCGGCGTTTTACAGATGACAAAGTCAAACCGTTTGCCCACGAATGGCATCTTAACGACGATCTGATCCCCATGGGCATCATCACCGAGATGGCCGAACTTGGGGTGTTCGGTCTGACCATCCCCGAAGAATTCGGCGGGTTTGGCTTTCCAAAGGCGGCGATGTGCGTGGTGTCGGAAGAACTGTCGCGCGGCTATATCGGCGTCGGATCACTCGGCACGCGATCCGAAATCGCGGCCGAACTGATCCTGTGTGGCGGTACGGACGCACAAAAAGAAAAATGGCTGCCACGCATTTCCAGCGGTGAAACCCTGCCCACTGCGGTGTTTACCGAACCCAACACCGGGTCTGATCTGGGCAGCTTGCGCACGCGCGCGGTGAAAAACGGCGAAAGTTACAAAGTCACCGGCAACAAAACCTGGATCACCCACGCTGCGCGCGCCAACATGATGACGCTGATGGTACGCACCGATCCCACGCGCGATAATTACAGCGGGCTGTCGATGTTTCTGGCCGAAAAAGACCCGGGAACGCAAAGCGACGATTTCCCCACCCTAGGCATCACCGGCGGAGAGATCGAAGTACTGGGCTATCGCGGTATGAAGGAATTTGAGCTCGCGTTCGACGGCTTTGCGGTGCCTGCAGAGAACCTGTTGGGGGGTGTCGAGGGTCAGGGCTTCAAACAGCTGATGCAAACGTTTGAATCCGCACGCATCCAGACCGCCGCGCGCGCCATCGGGGTGGCGCAATCGGCGATGGAAGTGGCTATGAAATACGCCCAGGATCGCAAACAGTTCGGGCGCGCCATTATCGAATTTCCACGCGTCAGTTCCAAACTGGCAATGATGGCGGCCGAAATCATGGTGGCGCGGCAATTGACCTATCATTCCGCCCACGAAAAAGACGAAGGCCGGCGCTGCGATCTTCAGGCCGGTATGGCCAAACTTCTGGCCGCCCGAATCGCCTGGGCTTGCGCCGACAACGGTCTGCAAATCCACGGCGGCAACGGTTTCGCGCTGGAATATCCCATATCGCGTATCCTGTGCGACGCGCGGATACTGAATATTTTCGAAGGCGCCGCAGAGATACAGGCCACAGTGATCGCAAGGCGGTTGCTGGAAGGATAACACGCGGGGCACGTTAGAATTACTTAGTGGTCACCACCATCTTGCCCGCGCGCGCGCTTCGCCCTAAGAGGTGCGCAGAACAAGACTTCGAAAGACGTTGCCATGACAGGTATCCCTGCCCCTCAGGTCAATCAGGACCGTCGTATTCTTTTGCTCCGCGTGTTGTTTATCGCGCTGCTGCCGGTCCTCGTCATTGCGCAGCCCGCGATTGGGCAGCGCACGTTTACCGCCGAGATGTTTGAAACCGCCGGTGTTCTGCTGGTATTCGCCGCCGTTTTGGGCCGGTTCTGGAGCATTCTTTATATTGGCGACAGCAAGAACGCGACCGTGATGCAGGACGGGCCGTACTCATTATGTCGTCACCCGCTGTATCTGTTTTCAACGATCGGGGTATTTGGCCTTGGTCTGATGATGGGGATGATCACCATTGCCGTGCTGCTGGCATTGGTCGCGTGGCTGGTTCTGATGGCCACCGCGCGCAAGGAAGAGGCCTTTTTGCGCGGAGAATTCGGACCAGCCTATGACGAATATGCCAAGGTGGTGCCGCAGATCATTCCACGCTCGCTCGCCTATTCGTCGCCGGAAAAAACCACCTTTAGCGCCGGTACACTATCGCGCCACGCGCTGGACGCGTTGGCTTTTCTGCTGGTTCTGCCGCTGGAAGAATTGCTTGAGTGGGTCAAGCTGACCGGTATATTCCCGTCAGTTATCATTTATTGAACCGCGCGGGCACAAATCGGTGGTGTTAATGATGCTGGCCGACATCGTACTGCAATGCACCGGCAGTCGCACTTGCCTCCGCTTGACGACCGAAGGCTCGTGACGTTTTAGCACATTTGAAAGTGCCGTCCCGACGCTTATGTGGCGTTGATACCAAATTTATCCGGAACAGATGAACGTGCTTATGTTAAAGAACTGTAAATATTGTGTGCCAGCTTTCATCCTGGCCGTTCTGGGACTTGCCGGTGCAGGCTTGGTTTTTCTGGGCGGGAACGAAGCGGACGACATACGTTTTGCCGAAGCAACGTCAGAGCCGGTGCTGGTACACGACATCCGGGATTCAGGCACAAGCGCAAACACACAATCTACTGTCGTAGCAAATTTTGTGCAAACGCCGTCCGAAGGCGCGGGAACGGCTGCTGACGCGACACCCGTCGCAGAAACCATAAAGCCGACCGCAACAACAAAAGACGTGGACGACAAAAAAGGCCCATTGGGCTTTTTACGGACACACAGTGACAGGCTGAAGACGCGATTGATTGGCGAATTTGATACTTTGGGCTCCAAAACCGGAAACATCGCGGACGGTATTGTCGATGCGGCGGCTGAAAAACTGGCGGTCGTGCCTTATGTGGGCGCGTGGTATGACTTTGCCAAAAGTTGCATCCCTTAAGAAAACCTCTGCAGTCACAATGGCCGGCCGGGTTGGATCAGGAAAAATGACTTGATTCTCATAGCGCTCTGACTTTGGTTGGTGGGGTTCACAACCGGGGGAAAGCGCTGTGTATTTGATCCGCATCGGATTTGTTTTGCTTTGGGCAACGGCTTTGCAGGCCCAAGAGGTTAAGCAACCCGAAGAAACGCTTTTTATCTCAAAAAACACTTCGGTTCAGTCGTCCGGATTCATGGTGGCAGCTGCGCATCCCGCAGCGGCGCGTGCCGGGCGGGACATTTTGGCAGCCGGTGGCAGTGCCGCCGATGCCGCCGTTGCTGTGCAATTCATGCTCAATCTGGTTGAACCGCAAAGCTCGGGCATCGGGGGTGGGGCATTTGCGCTTTATTGGGACGCATCGGACAACCGCCTGAGTTCGTGGGATGGGCGCGAAACCGCACCGCGCGCGGCCACGCCGGATTACTGGATTGGTCCCGACGGTCAGCCTGTTGGCTGGTTCCGCGCAGTCGTTGGCGGTCGTTCCGTTGGGGTGCCCGGCACGCTGCTGCTACTGGATAATTTGCAGGCAAAATTCGGACTGCTGAAATGGGCGGATCTTTTGGCCCCGACAATTGACGCCGCTGAAAAGGGGTTCATGGTTTCGCCCCGCATGGCCGGATCGATCGCCGGTGCAAAAAACTACGGCCTGACGAATTACGCGGCGGCACGCACATATTTCTTTGATGAAGACGGGGCACCCTTGCCAACAGGACACTTGTTGAAAAACCCGAAGTTTGCCGCGCTGCTGCGCCGGATCGCCCGGGAACGATCAACGCCGTTTTATCACGGCGATATTGCGCGCGATATTGTGGCCGCAACACGCACGCCAACCAATCCGGGTATTTTGACCGCGCAGGATTTCGCGGACTACCGGGTGATTTCCCGCGCACCTGTTTGCGCCGATTACCGTGGCTACAATGTGTGTGGCATGGGCCCACCGTCGTCAGGTGGTTTGACAGTGGGGCAAACGCTGAAACTGCTGGAGCGTTTTGACATTGCCGCGATGGGGCCAACGGCATCTGCCTATCATCTGTTTGCCGAGGCGTCCAAACTGGCGTTTGCCGACCGTAATCTTTATATGGCCGACAGTGATTTCGTCGACATGCCCTCCAAGGGCCTATTGGATGGCGACTATCTGCGCGCACGGGCCGCTCTGATCGATCCCGCCAAAGCCATGGGCAAAGCCGATGCCGGAAACCCACCATGGGACGAAACCCGACTTTTTGCGCCACAGCAACAGGTTGAACGCGCGGGCACATCGCATTTTGTGATTGTCGATCAGTTTGGCGACATGATTTCAATGACCACCACAATCGAAACCGGTTTTGGATCGCGGGTGATGAGCCACGGGTTTATTCTGAACAACGAATTGACCGACTTTTCGCGCACGCCGCAGATTGACGGGCTGGACGTGGCAAATCGCGTGGAGGGCGGCAAACGCCCGCGCTCCTCTATGGCCCCGACAATTGTTCTAAAAGACGGCGCGCCGGTGCTTTTGATCGGGTCACCCGGCGGGTCGCGTATTATCTCTTATGTGGCGCAGGCAATCATAGCAATTCTGGACTGGAACATGGACCCGCAGATGGCATTGGATCTGGGGCACGTAGTAAACCGCAACGGCGCGACCGATTTGGAAGAAGACACAGACGCCGCAGGTCTTGCACCGGTCTTGCAAGCGCTTGGCCACGACACCAAGATTCGCAACATGAACTCCGGGCTGCATGCGATTGTTATCAGGGGAGACCAGTTGATTGGTGCTGCGGACAAACGGCGAGAAGGCGTTGTTTTGGGTAATTAGTGGCGCTTAAGACGCCTGAGCGCCGCTTCGCGCCGCGCAATGTACAACGTAGCGGTTACAATGATCGCGGCCCCAACAAAAGTGGGAGTGTCCGGGACCTCCCCCCAAATCAGGTAACCCGCCAAGGTCAGAAAAATGAGACGCAAATAGGTAATGGGTGCCAGCAATCCGGCGTCTCCAAATCTGTAGGCCTGAATGTCGCCCACGCCGCGCGCAGCTGCTGTGAACAATAAAAGGCCAACATAACTCCAGATCAGCGTCGAATGGGGCCAGGCGTAATGACCCGCCGTCAGGGGCGCCGAGATAACGGCCGTAATCACCACGGATGAAGCAAAAGTCGAAAACGCACCGTCAGCACGGGCCAGATTGCGCGACATCGTCAGGGCCACGGCAAACAGCAACGACGAACCCAGCGCCGCCAGCATTGCACTATGAAAACCGTCGAATCCCGGGCGCAGTATGACTACCGCACCGATGAACCCCGCGATGACCGCACTCCAGCGGCGGGGGCCTGCCTTTTCACCATGGACAGGTCCCGCCAGAATCGTCGCAAATATAGGTGCGGTAAAGAACAGCACAGTCACGGTCGCAAGGGGCAGGACCGAAAGCGTATAAAACCCAAGATGGGTAGAAAAACCGATCAACGTGCCGCGCAGCAAGTGCTGACCGGGGCGGGTAAATTTCAGTCGGGTGCGCACACGCGGGATCAGGATCACGAGCGCCAGAAGAATCGCCGAAGACAGTGTTGCGCGCAGCACGACGATCATGCGGCTATCCATGCTTTCAGACAGCTCGCGGACCATGATGGACATGACACTGGCGTTAAGAACCGAAAACAATATCCAGGCTGCGGCCCTGCGGTTGTCGACGGTCTCCGGGCCGCTCAGCTGGGCATGTTTTGGGCTCGATTGGACCATGTAGACGCCTTTCGGGCCAGCATTGCGACCGCGTGGTGGCGGCGTCAAGCGAAACCGACACCGGATCATACGCCGCAGATTTCGACCTGTCAGCCACGGCCAACCTGGCGTATAGAACCGGAAGTCGTCGCTGCGTGACAGGAGTCGGATTCGTGCCGGATTTTACCAAGCAAAAGACCCGCGCCAGTGCGTGGTTCCGCGCATTGCGCGATGACATTTGCACAACGTTTGAACAGCTGGAAGACGAACAAGACACCGGCCCGTTTGCCGACAGACCCGGCGGCAGGTTCGAAATGACCACCACGGCGCGCGACAGCGAAGACGGCAGCGACGCGGGCGGCGGTCTGATGTCGGTTATGCGCGGTGGGCGTTTGTTTGAAAAAGTCGGCGTCAATGTATCAACAGTGTACGGTACGCTTGGCGCGCGTGCGCAAACCGCCATGGCAGCGCGCAAGGACTTGCCCGGCATGAAGGACGACCCGCGCTTCTGGGCCGCTGGAATATCGCTGGTGACGCATATGCAGAATCCCCACACGCCATCGATTCACATGAACACGCGGATGTTCTGGACGCCGCACGCGTGGTGGTTTGGTGGCGGGTCTGATCTGAACCCTTGCATAGAATATGCCGAAGACACCCGCGATTTTCATGCGGTACAAAAGGCGCATTGCGACCGCCACAACGCCGCCTTTTATCCGCGTTTCAAAAAATGGGCGGACGAATATTTCTATATCCCACACCGCAACCGTGCGCGCGGCGTTGGCGGGATATTTTACGACGACCTGAATACCGGCGATTGGGAACGCGATTTTGCCTTTACCCGGGACGTGGGCCGTGCATTCCTGAAGGCCTACATGCCCATCACCCGCAAACGCCGCGATATAGCATGGAGCCAGACCGACAAAGACACCCACCTTGGCCATCGCGGCCTGTACGCCGAGTACAATCTCGTCTACGACCGGGGCACCAAATTCGGTCTGGAAACCGGCCACAATGCCGACGCGGTGCTGATGAGCCTGCCGCCGCTGGCAAAATGGAATTAGTGATCCAATCTGCAAAAAATGGTTCCTTGATTGAACACGTTCTATGGACTAGTGGCTCGATCGAATCTCACAGCTAAAAAAGGCGCTGAAATGGTTTCCTCCCCCAACAATCAATGGAAAACTCTCGATAAAGATCTGGGCCGCATCTATTTGATGGAAAAGACTGCGTCCTATGTGGCGCGGCCAATGGTCGGTATCGGCATTTCGACGGTGTTCATCGTCACGGTCGGCTTGGCCGCTCTGCTGTTTTTTGGCCAAAGCACGGATTCGCTGATTGTGATCGCAGCGGCTATTTTCGGGGCCTACATGGCGCTGAATATTGGCGCCAACGATGTAGCCAACAATATGGCGCCTGCGGTGGGCGCCAATGCCATGACCATGGCCGGTGCTATTTTTCTGGCGGCGATCGCTGAAAGCGCGGGGGCGCTGTTGGCGGGCGGCGACGTTGTGGGAACGATCGCCAAAGGCATTATCGATCCCACGCAAATCGCCGAGCCGCAGATATTTATCTGGGCGATGATGGCGGCGCTGATATCTGCGGCGATCTGGGTCAATCTGGCCACCTTTGTCGGCGCACCCGTATCGACAACGCATTCGGTCGTGGGCGGGGTAATGGGTGCCGGTGTTGTCGCGGCAGGATTTACCGCAGTTAATTGGGTAACAATGGGCAAAATCGCAGCAAGTTGGGTGATTTCGCCGGTTCTTGGCGGGTTGATCGCCGCGCTGTTTTTGTGGTTCATCAAAAGCCGGATCATTTACCGCGAAGATAAACTGGCCGCCGCGCGAAAATGGGTGCCGGTACTGGTGGCGATTATGGTAGCAGCTTTTTCAGCCTATCTCGCGCTCAAAGGTCTTAAAAAGGTGATCAAAATTGATCTGGCCACAGCGCTGATGATTGGCGCGGCATTGGGGGTCTTTTCTTATTTTATCACTCGTCCGCTGATCGCGCGCCAGTCCGTGGGGCTGGAAAATCGCAACAAGTCACTGAAGAAGCTGTTTGTCATCCCTTTGGTGATCTCGGCCGGATTGCTGTCTTTCGCCCATGGCGCCAACGATGTTGCCAATGCGGTCGGTCCGCTGGCTGCCATCGTCGACGCAACATCGCTTGGTGGCCACGAAAACGCGGTCTCAATACCGATCTGGGTGATGCTGATCGGTGCGTTTGGCATTTCATTCGGGCTATTTCTGTTTGGTCCCAAACTGATCCGCATGGTGGGATCTCAAATTACCAAACTGAACGCCATGCGCGCGTACTGCGTGTCTTTATCCGCCGCGATCACGGTGATCATCGCCTCGTGGCTGGGCCTGCCCGTGTCTTCGACGCATATCGCCGTAGGTGCCGTGTTCGGCGTGGGGTTTTTCCGCGAGTGGCATATGGAGCGCCGGATCAAGCTACATCTGAAGAAAGTCAAAGAAGGCAAGGTCATTGCCGCCGAAGAGCGCAAGCGGCGCAAGCTGGTACGGCGGTCGCACTTTATGACCATTCTGGCGGCTTGGGTAATTACGGTTCCGGCTGCGGCCCTGCTGTCAGGCGGAATTTACACCATTTTGCACAAGCTGTTCGTTTAGCCCCGCAGCGCTTTGAGCATCACGTCAACGTTGCCAGGATCTGCGTCTGGCGTAATGCCGTGACCCAGATTGAATACATGCGGCCCGCCCGCAAAGGCGTCACGGATGCGCTGCGTTTCTGAAATCAGGCGCGGCCCGCCTGTCACCATCAGTCCGGGGTCAAGGTTGCCCTGAACACAACTGTCCGGTTGCAGGGTTTCGGCGGCCCATCCGGCGTCAACTTTGGTGTCGAGCGCCACACAGTCCGCGCCTGTTGCCTTGGCAAATCCCTGATAGCGCGTTCCAGCCTCGCGCGGGAATCCGATCAACAGGATATCGGGGTGCGCGGCCTTGAGCGCCGCGAAAATCGCCTTGGCGGGTTGCAATGCAAAAGCGTCAAATGCGTCGCCTTTCAAAGACCCCGCCCAGCTGTCAAACAACATCAGCACCTCGGCGCCGGCCTTTATCTGGCGCAGCATGTAGTCGATCGTGGCTTTGGTCAGCAGGTCGATCAGCGCTTTGAGCGTCGATTCGTCGCTGTGCATCAAGGCATGCGCCGGGCCCTGATCGGGCGTGCCTCTGCCAGCTATCATATAGGTGGCAACGGTCCACGGCGCACCGGCAAAACCGATCAGTGTGGTTTCAGAAGGCAGCCCGGCGGACAGGCGGCCCAGTGTTTCGTAAATCGGTGACAGGGTTTCGTGGATTGTATCCACCGGCTTGAGCCGGGCCAGATCATCAGCAGATGTGATCGTCGAAAGACGCGGACCTTCGCCGGTTTCAAACCACAAGTCAGCCCCCAGCGCCTGCGGCACCAACAGGATGTCGGCAAACATGATGGCGGCATCAAACCCGTAGCGGCGGATCGGTTGCAGCGTGACTTCGGTGGCCAGTTCGGGATTGTAGCAGAGTGACAAAAAGTCACCGGCCTGCGCGCGGGTGGCTTTGTATTCGGGCAGGTAACGACCGGCCTGACGCATCATCCAAACCGGTGGGCACGGCAGTGTTTCACCTTTCAGTGCGCGGATCATCAGTTTGTCGTCGGTCATCGTTCACCCATCTATATTCGCAGCGCCGCACACCTGAATTGAGCGACGGGGGATGTCAATGTGTCACTGCGCATCACCCATTGCGAAGAGGGCGTTCACGCCTATAGAAAAGGCCCATGCAGGTACTTTGGCCCACAGACGATTCACCTATGCGCATCGGCACGCGCGGGTCTCCGCTGGCGTTGGCGCAGGCGCACGAAACCCGTCGCCGTCTGATGGAAATGCACGCGATTGAAGAAAAATGTTTTGATATCGTCGTCATCAAAACTTCGGGCGACCGTATTCAGGACCGGCCATTGCGCGAAGTGGGCGGCAAGGGATTGTTTACCAAGGAAATCGAAGAGGCGCTGCTGGACAAATCCATCGACATCGCCGTCCATTCGATGAAAGACATGCCGGTGGACCAACCCGGGGGCCTGATCCTTGATTGCTATTTGCCACGCGAGGATCCGCGCGACGCGTTTATCTCTCCGGTGGCAAATGCGCTGAGCGATCTGGCGCCGGGATCGCTGGTTGGCACCAGTAGCCTGCGGCGCAAATCGCAGATTTTATATCAGCGCCCGGACCTGAAGGTCGTGGAATTTCGTGGCAACGTGCAAACGCGGCTGCGCAAGCTGGACGAAGGTGTGGCAAACTGCACATTTCTGGCAATGGCCGGTTTGAATCGTCTGGGGCTTGAAAATGTCGCCAACGCACCGATTTCGGTGAACGACATGCTGCCTGCAGTTTGTCAGGGGATTATCGGCATCGAGCGGCGCATAGACGACGAGACCGTCAAAGATTTAATCGGGCCGTTGCACGATTTTCCAACTGGATTTCAGGCTACGGCCGAGCGCGCCTTTTTGCGCAAGTTGGACGGTTCCTGTCAGATGCCCATTGCTTCGCTGTGCGAACTAAGCGGCGACCAAATGCGCCTGCGCGGTGAGATTCTGCGCCCCGACGGGTCCGAAAGCCTGCACCATGAATTGCGAGGTTCGGTGGACGACGCAGAAGAAATTGGCACAAAATTGGGTGCGATCCTGTTGAACGACGCGGGTCCCTATTTTTTTGATTGACGCGCGGGTCGCAAAGGGGTCGGTTTTGACTTTTATCGGGGCCGGGATTCAAGGCAGTCGCAAAACAATTTAGGGCAAGACCTTGCCCGGGTTCATAATATTGTTGGGATCGAGTGCCGCCTTGATCCGCCGCATTACCGCCAGCGCAGCCGGGTCTTTACGCCGCGCCATCGAACCGCGTTTGGATAAGCCGATACCGTGTTCGGCAGAAAAACTACCGTGCAGTTCCTCAACAGCGTCTTCGATCATGTCGAAAATCGCGGCGTGCATCTCTGGGTCCACCGGATTTTTGTTCCCCGGCTCGGGCCAAACGCAATAGTGCAAATTGCCGTCTCCGAGATGGGCGATGCAACCGGACTCCGCGTTGGGCGCCACCTTTGGCAGGCGCGCAGCCATCATGTCAACAAAGGCTTCGACCGAGTCCAGCGGAACCGACACGTCAGAGTTAACCAGAGGTCCACGCGCGACCGCGGCCTCAAGGGCCAACTCGCGGCGGATCCACATTTCCTGTCGCTGGGTTTCAGAAGTCGCAATGACTGCGTCCAACACCACGCCTGTTTCAAAAAAGGTTTCCAGCACGTTTTCCATCTGCGCAACCACAGGAAGTTTGCCCGCAGCATCGGGAAGGGCGTCACTATCGGCCACTGCACCCACTTCAACCAAAATGCCAATGTCGGCGGGCATATCAAAGGGCGGACGTAATTCCGGGCGCAGATCGGCCAGATGTTCAAAATACTTGCGCGGCAGATACTCGAAAGCCTCTACTGCGCCATTTGAGGCGATTTGCAGCGCGTTCAGCACGTTTAGGGACTCTGAAATGCCCGAAACAGAAATCATCGCGGTGGCATATGCTTTGGGTTTGGGGGCCAGTTTCATCACGGCGGCAGTGATGATCCCCAAAGTCCCCTCGGCGCCAATCATCAGGTTGCGAAGATCGTAACCTGTGTTGTCTTTACGCAATTCGCTCATGACATCGACGACGTCGCCATCGGGCATGACGACTTCGATCCCCAGACACAGTTCGCGCGTATTGCCGTAACGCACCACGTTGGACCCCCCGGCGTTTGTGGACAGGTTGCCGCCGATCATGCAGCTGCCGCGCGCGCCAAATAACAGTGGAAACACCAGATCATGCGCATCGGCTGCTGCGCGCAGGTCGTCAAGTATAACGCCGGCTTCAACGCTAACCGTTCGCGCCAGAGGATCGATTTTACGGATTTTGTTCATTCGCGCCAACGATACGATAATCTGGTCTTCGCCGGTTCCCGGTGACGCGCCACCGTTCAGTCCGGTGTTGCCGCTTTGAGGCACAACCGGCGTCCCCGAATGGTTGGCCAGTTTAACAATTTCAGCAACTTCCCGGGTGTTTGCCGGACGAACAACTGCCAGCGAACGCCCATTGTAAGCAGCGGTTCGGTCGTTATCGTATTGGCTCCGCTCATCATCACCGCACAGCACGTATTTGGCACCGACAATGTCTTTGAGTTTTGAAATGACGCCGTGTTCGGTCATGTGTCCGCTCCATAATCCTGTTTTGCGCGCTTTGCCGAAATGCGGCCCAGACGAATATCCTCGTCAACCGCTGCCGGGTCGCGCCTGAACGCATCGCCATATCCGCCACCACCC
>Ga0114933_10001179_pt1 | contig 29592 bp, 27 predicted proteins | sample 4SBtaG_FD_89691 | JGI IMG/M metagenome (GOLD analysis project Ga0114933, IMG submission 89691) | Deep subsurface microbial communities from Kolumbo volcano to uncover new lineages of life (NeLLi) - 4SBTROV12_W25 metaG | ecosystem: Environmental > Aquatic > Marine > Volcanic | place: Kolumbo... | reverse complement strand
TCCTTGTGGCGGCCCGGCCGGGCGAGCTGAGGGCTGAGCTCGGGCAAACGGTCCTTGTGGCGGCCCGAACGGGCGAGCTGAGGGCTGAGCTTGGGCAAACGGTCCTTGTGGCGGGTCCGACGAGGGACAACGTGACGGATCGGCCAGGGTTCCGACGAACCGGCCATGAAGCGTCACGGGGCCGGCCCGATGTGCCGAGCTGAGCGCTCAACTCGGGCAACGGTCCTTGTGGCAGCCCGATGTGTCGAGCTGGAACCGGGAAACCCGCCGAGGACGACTCCGGGGGCCCGTCGCTCGGCCTCCGGCCCTGCTGGCTAGGTCCGCTCCTCGGCCCGGCGGGACAGCCCCGCCAACCACTGGAACTTCTCGGCCATCCGGCGCGAGACGTCGTTGCCCGGCGCGAACAGGTCACCGGCCAGCAGGCTGATGATGGCCTTGCGGTAGCGCACCTTCTGCACGTCCGCGGGAGCACAGGCCACGTCCAGGAAGCTCCCGTCGTAGAAGCTCAGGACCGCCAGCTCCATCGGCTTCACGGCGGCGCGAACCCAGGCCTCCCAGGCGTCGAGGTCGCCGCCGTCCCGCAGGACCTCGCCCAGGGTCCACCCGGTCTCGAGCGCCAGCAGGACCCCTGAGCTGAAGACCGGGTCGAGGAAGAGCGCCGCGTCGCCCGCGAGCGCCCACCCCGGGCCGTGGAAGCGCCGGGCGTAGGAGGTGAAGTCCTGGACGCCGCCGGCGCGCGTGACGGGCTCGGCGCCGGCCAGCCTCTCCGCGGCCTCCGGACAGCGCTCCAGGGCCGCGGTCCACCGGTCGCCGACGAGCCCTGAGTCCGGCGTCCAGACCAGGCCGACGCTGGTCCGCCCGTTCGAGAAGGGGATGAACCAGAACCAGCCCCCATCGAACTGGGAGATCGTGATGTCCCCCTCGACCGCAGGCGCCCGGTCCGAGACGCCGGTGTACTGCCGATGCAGGGCGCCGTTGCGAAGCAGCGGGTGGAGGTCGATCTCCCCCAGCTGGCGGGCCAGGAACTTCCGCCGGCCGCCGGCGTCGACGAAGAAGTCGGCCTCGATGTCCCCCGCGTCGGTCGCCAGCACCCCGGGCTCGAAGCCCCGCGCCTTCTCGATCCGCAGCTCGGCGCCGGCCTCCAGGGCCACCCGGCGCAAGCGCGCGTCGAAGTCATCCCGCGGGACCTGCCAGGTCGAGGTCCAAGTCGGTCGGGCCGACTCAGCGAAGGGGAAGCGAACGGTGGCCTGCCCTCGCGTGAAGACCGCCCCGTGCTTGACCTGGAAGCCCTCCATGGAGACGCCCATGAGCTCCAGCACCCGGTTGCCGAAAGGCAGGAGCGACTCACCGACGGAGGCGATGGGCTCGGGCCGCGCGTCCACCATCGTGACGCCGTGCCCGGCTCGAGCGAGCACTGTGGAGACGGCGCAGCCCGCTGGGCCGGCGCCGAGGACGACGACCTTCACGCGGCGCGGTTCGCGGCGATGTAGGCCGACAGCGTGTCCACCGAGGCGAAGACCTTGCGGCTCTCGTCGCTCTCCGGGATCGTCACGCCGAAGACGCGCTCGATCTCCATCGCCAGCTCAAGGGCGTCGACCGAATCCAGGCCCAATCCCTCGCCGAAGAGCGGCGCGGCGTCCTCGATCTCCGAGGGCTCGAGGTCCTCGATCATCAAGGCCTCGATGATGAGCTCCTTGAGCTGGTGCTTCAGATCCATGCCGTCTCCATCGAGAGAACGGCGTCTATCACCGCCACGTCGCAGCGTCGTGCTGCTCGTTGTGGCAGGACCCGGTGCAGGTCGAGCCGTCCCAGCCGAGGTCCTCGCTCAGCTCGACGTCCACGCTGCCGTTGACGTGCAGCGACAGGCCGATGATCTGGTTGCCGGCGTCGATGACCGACTGGTGGCACTCCGCGCAGCCGACGTTGCGGCGGGTGTGTTCGCCGTGCTCTCCGCCCAGGGGCTCCATGGCCTCGAAGTCGGCGGTGGAGTGGCAGCTCACGCCGCACTGGTCCAGCTCCCCGACGTGGCCCTTCTCGCCGCGCAGGTCGGCGCCGTTGCCGTGGCAGTAGACGTTGCTGCACAGCCCGTCGCCGTTCCACTCGGAGCCCGAGGCGTAGCTGCCGGAGAAGTCGACCTCGACCGAGCCGGGGGTGTCGTCGCCGACGAAGATGTGGCCCGAGGACAACACATCGGTCGGCGTCGGATGGCAGAGCACGCAGTCGAAGGCCGCGTGCCACTCGGTGTCCTGGACGTGGGCGCTGTGCGGAGCGAAGGTGGAGCCCTCGCCCTCGTCGACGCCGGAGAGGTGTACCGGGGGCGCGCCGGTCTGGTTGTCGCCGCCGCCGTGGCAGTAGACGCAGTCGGTGCGCCAACCCGCGGGATGGCAGCTGTCACAGGACAGGGCGGCGCCCTCGCCCTCGAGCGTGGAGCCGTGGCAGTCGACGCAGACCTGGACCTGCTGCTTGGCCTCCGGACCGTGGACGGAGGGTTCCCCGAAGTCCTCGGGGTGGTAGCGCTCCGAGTCGACGGGGCTGTCGTTCGTCTCGGCGCGATCGGTGCGGCCGGGTGGGTCGATGTACTCCGGCTCCGGGCAGCCGAGCAGCGGTATCAGGAGGATCACGCCTCCTCCCGACGCAGCAACAGGATCGGGAGCAGCGCGAGCGCGGCCGGGAGCCCACCGGTGCCGCAGCCGCAGCCGCCGGGGTCGTAGGGCTGGCGGTCGTCCACGGGCCGCTCCGTGCCCCCACCGGTGTCCTCGGGCTCGACCCAGGCCGTGCCGCACTCGCCGTCGCTGTCCGGGTCCGCGCAACCCTCGAGGAAGCGCACGCTCTCGTCAAGGCCAGCTCCCACGAGCAGCAGGAAGCTCTCGCCGTCCGGGTCGCGACCGAAGTCCAGGGACAAGCCGCCGCGGCTTCCGAAGTCGATGTCCTCGGACTCGTCCAGGCCGCTCGGCCCGCCGTAGCGCAGCTCCACGACGCTCGCGAGGTCCGCGTCGTCGTCGTCGACGGCGCTGACAAGGAAGTCCGCGTGCCCGTCCTCGTCGAGGTCCTCGAGCGTGATGCCTCGAGCGTAGATGTAGACGTCCTCGGGCGAGAGCATGTAGCCGGGCGTCAGGCGCGTCGGGCCCCCTGCGTAGATGTAGACCGCGCCCCGGATCTCGTATTCGAAGGCCGAGATGGCGACGTCGCCGTAGCCGTCGGCGTCGATGTCGCCGCCGGTGGCCCAGGAGCCGAAGCGGCCGCCCTCCTCCTCGACGGTCAGCTTGTGCTCGGTGTCCGCGGTGTAGATGTAGGCCGCGCCATCCCAGTCGCTGTAGGCGACCGCGCCGATGTGGTAGTCGTCCAGGCCGTCGCCGTCGACGTCGCCGACGCCCGCGGAGTTGCTGCCCCACAGCGAGTGCTCGGTCGGCTCTTCGGGGAAGAACTGCGCGCCCTCGGTGGGCAGCTCGTCGCCGCCGTAGAAGATCCAGGCCGTGCCGGCCTCGAAGCCGTAGGTGGTGTCCACGGAGTCGGCGAGGATGAAGTCGGCGTAGCCGTCGCCGTTGATGTCGCCAATGGAGCCCGCGCTGGAGGCGAACATGCCCTCCAGGCTCTCGTTGGCGATGAGGGCCGACTCGACGAGGCCCTCGGGCGAGCCCGTGAAGATCACGGCTTTGTCGATCCACCCGTTCGTGATGACCATGTCCGCGTAGCCGTCGCCGTTGATGTCGCCCGGCGTCAACGGCGTCGCCCCGGGCTCGCCGCCCAGCCCGTCGGCGAGGAGCTCGACCTCGCCCTCGTCGGTCAGCAGGAAGGCCCGGGTCGCCCGGTCTTCGCCGTCGGCCGTCGCGATGACGTCCAGGTCCCCGTCCCCGTCGATGTCACCGACCACGTGCACGGTCTTGCCGAAGTGCGCGCCCTCGTCCGCCAGCTCGGTGGTCCAGGTGGAGACGAGGGTCAGGATCATGGGCCTCCTAGAAGTCGGCCCGCACTCCGAGGAAGGGCCGAATGGGCAGATGGTAGAGCATGCTGTGCTCGACCTGGTCATCAACCACGGTCGCAATCGGCACGAAGTCGCTCTTGAAGTTCGCGACGTTCAGGACCTCGACGTAGACCGACAGCCGGTAGTTGTCCATGGCCCGCCGCCACTCGGCCCGCACGTCGACGTTGTGGTAGTTGCCGAGCCGCTGGTCGTTCAGTCCGCTGAGGACCAGCAGGTCCCCGCTCGGCTCGACGGACGACGCCGGCCGACCGGTGTGGAAGCTGTACCGGACCGTGCCGCGCCAGGCCGGCGTCAGCTGGTACTCCAGGCTCGTGCCGAGGGTGTGGCGCTGGTCCTGAGCCGGCGAGACCTGGGTGGGGAAGACCGTGTTCAGCGGGTTGTTCCGCGTAGCGACCAGGTAGCTGTAGGTGGCGGTGCCGGCGAAGCGTCCGGCCCGCGCACCGATCAGCACGTCGATGCCCTCGTTCCGCCCGTTGCCGTCGTTTGTATAGGTGGTCCCCGCCGCGACAGCGGCGGCGTTGTCGGGGTTCACGATGAGCTGATCGAGCTCGATCCGGTAGGCCTCGACCCGCACGAGCCCGCCCGCGTCCTCGCCCGGGAGCGGGAAGCCCTGGTCGATGCCGACGACGTAGTGGGTCGCGCGCTCCGACAGCAGGTTCGGGTTGCCGGTCTCGACGTCCAACAGGCGCGGATCCTGCGGGGTCTTGTGGTAGATGCCCCAGCTCGCCTTGGGGATGGTGCCGGTCGGAAGCGGCACGCTCAGGCCCGCGCGGGGGCTGATCAAGACCTCGTTCGTCGCTCCGGTCCAGGTCGTCCGGAGGCCACCGCGGACGCGCACCGGCCCGCTCCAGGTCTCCTGGACGTAGCCCGAGGCCTCGCCGTAGCTGGGGGCGTTCGCGAGCTCGATGGTGGAGCCCTCGTATTCGGCGATCGGCGTGGTGGCCCAGGTGGGCTCGGCCCGGCGGTCCTGGACCGTGCCCTTCATGTCGATGAGCACCCAGGACGCGTCGACGCCGCCGAGCACCTCGTGCCGGCCCGGAGTCCAGCCCAGGTCGGTGCGAGCGAACCAGCGATGGGAGGTCACGTCCTCTCGGAACTCGCCGCCGAGGTCACGAAGCATGAACGCCTCGTCGCGAGTCCAGGCGGTGGTGGTCTGCCAGGTGAGGTCCTCGGTGGCCTCGAAGCGGTGATCGAAGCTGATCAGAGACAGGGAGTTCTCGAGCTGGAAGGTCGCGTCGACGGTGATCAGGCTCTCGTCGGCCGAGTCGACGATGGCCAGCGAGTCCCCGGACCGCATCGCCGTGAACATCACGCGGTGTCGATCCGCCGGGTGCCACGCGAAGCGAGCGGAGAGCTCGCTGAACTCGGGCGCGGCGAAGCTCGTGTCGACCACGTTCGCGAGCTTCATGACCTTGAAGTAGCTCTCGAGGTAGGAGCGCCTCGCGGCCAGCGCGACGCTGGAGTTCGAGCCGATCGGCCCCATCACCATCACCCGCAGGCTCGAGGCGCTGATGTCGAAGGCGCCGTCGATGTCGCCGCCGTCCTGGCGAGGGCTGCCGTCCCAGGTCTCCACAGCCAACACCGCGCTGGTCGCGCTCGGCACATTGGCCGGAGCCGCGCCGGCGTTGAACTGCACCTGGCTGATGAGGTCCGGGTTGAAGAGGCTGTTGAAGCCTGCCAGGTGGAAGGGGTTCGAGAGCGGCACGCGGTCGAGCAGGAAGACGACATCGCCGGTCTCGCCGCCGCGGGCGTTGAACGTGGCCAGCATGTCCCCGTCGCTGACGATGCCCGGGAGCGCATGGACCGCGCGGCTGACGTCCTCGAGCGAACCGGGGGTGGCCTCGATGTCCCGCCGGGTCAGCGTGTAGCTGGAGGTGACCGTGCCCTCGTTCGGCTCGAGCGGGGCACGCTCGACCTCGCGCCAGGTCTTCTCCTCCCAGCGCACGACGATGGTGAACTCGCCCTCGGGGACCAGCGTGAAGCCGCGGCTGAGGTTCTCTCCGGCCTCGATGGTGAGGTCGTAGTCCGAGGGGGTGAAGCCCGTCATCTCGATGGTGACGAGGTAGTCGCCGCTGGGAAGGAAGGTCGCGCGGAAGCTCCCGTCCCCCCGCGTCGTGAGCTCGAGCACCTCGAAGGTCGGGTCGGTGACGCCCTCGATGCGCACCCTGGCGTCGGGGACCTCGGCGCCCTCGGGATCGACGACCACGCCGTGCAGGGAGCCGGGCACCGGCTGGCCCGTCTCGTCCACGACGCCCAGGTCGAAGCGGAAGCGGTAGTGGATCTGCACCGCGACGGGCACGCCGTCCTGGGTCGCCGGCTCGAAGAAGAGCATCTCGGCCGCGTCCATCGCGGCGTGGTTCAGCAGGCTGTGGGGTCCCTGGACCAGCTCGGCCTCGTAGACCAGGCCGTCCTCTCCGACGGTCAGGAGCAACAGCACGTCCCCCTCGACGCCCTGGTCCCGAGCTTCCGGGGGATAGTCGGGCGTCACGTCGACCTTGACGGTCGGCGGCAGGATTTCGGCGGGGGTGTCCTGGGCGAAGGCGAGCGCGACGAGGAGCTGGATCACAGGTTGGCTCGCAGCATTGCGGTGTAGGGCTCGGTCTCCCGAACCATCAGACGGATCAGCTCTTCGGCTGCCTGGCCTGGCGTGCGCTGAGCGATCTCGAGGAAACGCAGCTTTCGTAGACGGTCCTCCAACAGCTCCGCCCTGTTCAGACCCAGCGCATCGATCGTGGTCTGGCCCTTCTCAGTGACGCGCAGTGCGTACTCCCGGTCGAAGCGGATGTGGTCAGCGGGATCGTCCACGGCCGGGTCTACGATCATCGGCTGCTCGCATTCGACGGAGCCCCCGGTTGTGACGCGATCCTTTGCGTTCTCGAGAGGGAATAGATTGCCCTTCTTCCGGTTGCAGTTGGCGCAGGAGAACAGGAGGTTGGACCATTCGTAGGCGAGCCACCAGTACGCGGGCCGGTTGAGCGAGTCCCCGCGCTGCTGCTGCCAGGCTCCCTTCGGACGGAAGTGCTCGACGTCTCCAGCCGACGCCGGCTGCGGTCGTGTCTCGCAGAACGCGCACTTGCCATGGGCGCTTCGGACCAGGGCCAACTTGACCTTGGGTGCTGCGTAGAGATTCCGCTCGAACTCAGGGCACTCGCCGGCCCCTACGGCCTCGCGGAGCTTGCTCGTGGCCGCCTCCTTCTTGTCCGCCAACACCGCGGGCTCGTCTCCCCTCCGGACTCGGATCACTTTCCGTTGCCCGCAGCCTTCAGCAGCGCTTGCAAGGCCGCTTCGATCTCGGGGGACTCGGTCGGCAGCCGCAGGGCCTCCTCGTCCAGTTCTGCCAGTCGGGCCTCTTCGTCGTCGGTGCGTGGGGTCTTCTTGATGAGCGTGGCTCGCTCGTCCATCCGACGTTGGATGTGGAGGGCTCGCGCGCTGTCCAGGCCAAAGAGCTCGCTGGTGAGCACCTGATCGACACGCCAGTTGTCCACGGCCACCGGGTCGTTCTCGATCACGACCTCGTCGCCCTCGCGGCGCAACACGGCAAGGTTGTGCTCGGCGCTGGCCAGCGCGACAAGCGGGCTGTGCGCCGTCGCGATGAACTGCGTCTTCGTGAAGATGCTCGTCAGGTTCTCGACGACCTGGCGCTGCCAGCGCGGATGGAGATGGAGATCGATCTCGTCAACCAGGACGATCGCGGGTTCGGCGAGCGGGTCCGGGCTCTCGGGGTACCGGCGCATCAGCCGGGCGGCGAGGTCCAAGGTCCAACTGGCGACGGTCTGGTAGCCGAGGGAGAGCTGCCACAACCCGACTTCGCCGTAGGGAGTCTTGAGCCTGACGGTGCCCGTGAGATCTTCGGCGAGCCCCGTCTGGTCGGGGAACTCGAAGTGGATGTCGTTGACGTCCGGGAGCAGACGCTCCAGCACGCCGCGCACCCGTTCAAGGCGCTCAGCCGCCACACCATTGCTGCTCTTCGCCTTCTGGTAGTCCAGCCGGAGGAGCCACGCTTCGGCATTAATCAGTCGAGCCCCGGAATCGAAGAGCGTGGCCCAGGGATCGCCATCGAGGACTTCGGCAAGGTCGCCGGATCCCGGCCGCCGGGACGCGCCGTACGCGTGGACCGCTATATCAGGGACCTCGCCGACAAAGGCGTCGTGTCCGGCCGCGCGCCCCGCGAACTGCCAGCCGCACTCGAACCCGCCGAACGAGACCTCGACCGAGGTGAGCCCTCCCGGCTTCCGACTCAAGTCAACGGGAGGTGTCTCTCCGAGATGCCAGCCCTCAAGCTCGTCGCCCAGCTTCGTCCGAATCGGACGACTGGCTGCCACTAGCTGGAGCAGGGTCGTCTTGCCCGTGCCGTTGTCCCCGAGGATCAGCGTCCACCGCGCCGGGTTGCCGTCGGCGTCGGTGAGATCGAGCCGTTGCTTCGAACCAAAGCACCGCGCGTTCTCGACCTCGATGTACTCGAAATATGCGCCCTTGAGCGGCTCCATGGAGCGATCCTACCCGCTGATCGACGCAGACAGCGCCCGGGTTCCGTCGAGGTCGACGACGCTCCCCCCGGTCGAACGCAGCGCAGCGAGGGCCACGAGGCCGGCCGAGGGACACAGACCGAGGCAGGCCTCGATGGGCTGGCCCGGGGCGTCGGCCAGGGCACCTTCGCGCGGGAAGGCCGTCATGCGAGACAGGGTCGCCTCGTGGGGCAGACCCACGGACACCGTGATCCGCGGGCCTTGGCCCGAGCGGCCGATCAGCAAGGCGGCAGCAGCCTCGCCGGGGCGTGGGAGGTCGTTGACGGCGTGGGCGTCGACGACCGGATCCGAGGCGTCGTCCGCCGCGATGACGAGCACGCGCTCGTGGGTGCGCAGGAGCGTCATTCCACGAATGAGCGCGGACAGCCCGGTGGCACCGCCCGCCGCCAGGGTCTCGGACAGCCCGGTCAGGCCGAGGGCGATCGACAGGTGTCCGGCGGGGGCGTTGTAGACGCTGTTCTGGAAGGCGAGGGGTGAGGCGCGCTCGGGACCCTCGGTGTAGAGCCGCCCCTGGAAGCGCGCGGTGGGGACGATCTCGCCAACGGCGGTCCCGAAGACCACGGGAACCTCGGGCGAGGCCAGCTCGTGGGCGACGGTCGCGACCATGCGCGACAGGCGACTCATGCGGCGCCAGCTGCCCGCAGCGATCGAGGCCAGCCGAGGCAGCTCCAAGGCGCCCTCGCGCGGACGCCCAGCGCACAGGTCGGCGGCCAGGTCGCCCTCGCCGGGTACCAACACGCGCGCGTCGAGCAGGACCGCTTCCATCACGCGCCTCGGAACAGGGCGGCGGCGTTGTTGCCACCGAAGGCGAAGTTGACGGTCAGGGCGGCGTCGATCTTCGAATCCCGTGCAGAGAGCACGATGTCGAGCTCGGACTCCGGCGTACGGCACCCCACGGTCGGGGGCATGCGCTGCTGCCGAAGCGCCTGGATCGCGACCACGGCCTCGAGGGCGCCGGCCGCGCCGAGGGTGTGGCCGAAGCCGCCCTTGCTCCCGCTGACCGCCGCTCCGGGGACCGCCGCCGCGAGGGCCTTCGCCTCCATCGCGTCGTTGAGCTGGGTCGCCGTGGCGTGGGCGTTGACGTACTGCACCGGGGTCGAGAGCACGGCGCGGATGGCGCGGACGGCCCCCTCGCCTTCGGGCTGAGGCGCCGAGAGGTGGTGCGCGTCGCTGGTGTCGGCGTAGCCCTCGAGGATCGCCAGGATCGGGGCGTTCCTCGCCCGAGCAGCCGAGAGGTCCTCGAGCAGCAGCGCCGCGGCGCCCTCGCCGATGTTCATGCCCTGGCGGTCCACATCGAAGGGTCGGCAGGGCTCCGGCGCGTAGACGCCGAGCGTCCCGAAGCCCGCGAGCGTGATGTCGCAGAGCGCGTCCGCGCCGAGGGCCAGGGCCCGCGGAACGACCCCGGTTCGAACAAGGTCGGCGGCCGCCCCGATGGCGCAGAGGCCGCTGGTGCAGGCGGTGCTGAGGGTGAAGGTCAGAGGCGCCTCGATCGCCGCGGCGACCGCCCTGGCCGGCTGGTGGCAGAGCTGCGCGAAGAGCAGCTCCGAGGGCTCTTCAAGGGCCTCCCCGGCGAGCCGACGGGCGAAGGCCTTCTCGCCGACGCACATGTCGCCGGCCGTGCTCGCGCCGATCACGGCGGTGTCCGGAAGCACCGAGGGCATGGCCTGGCGAGCCACGCGGAGAGCCAGGTCGGTGCTGGTCGTTCGGAGCGAGAGCGCTGCAGCGGGACCCTTGGCCGGGAAGCCCTCGACGGCTCGCAGGGCCGTCTCTCCGGCGCAGAGGCGAGCGAAGAGCTCGTCGGGGCTGTCGCCGAGCGCAGAGATCGCGCCGATGCCGGTGACCGCGATCACTTTCGGGCGATCCAGAGCACGTTCGCGAAGGGGGTGCCCTCGCTGCAGTCGGCGACCTCGACCGACAGGCCGGCGGCCTCGAGGGTGGCGACGGTGGCTTGCGCTGGCCGGAAGTGGACACCCTCGCCCTTGTGCCGACCGACCGCGACCGCAACCTGCTCCGACAGCCGCGTGATCGTCGAGGACAGCCCGGCCTCGCTCCGACCGTCGCGAATGAGGAGCACGCCTTCGGGGGCCAGGGCCTCGGCGAAGCGGGTCAGGAGCGCGTCCTGGTCCTCGACCGGCATGTAGTGGAGCACGTCCAGGCAGGCGAGCACGTCGGTCCGAGGCAGCTCGAAGCCTCGAACGTCGCCGACGTGGAGCTCGGCATCGTCCGCCAGGGCGGCCCGGGCCGTTGCGACCCGCTCGCCGTCGTGGTCGAGGCCCACCAGCCTCAGGCCGGGGTGCAGTGCGCGCGCCAGCGCGAGGAGGTGTCCCTCGCCGCAGCCGATATCGACGAGGGTGCCCTGGCTGGCCGTGATCAGCTCCAGCACCCGGCGGTATGCGGGGTCGCCCTTCATCTTGCCGCGAGCGAAGCCATGGGCCCAGCGACCCGCGACCGCGTAGCGGGCCGAGGCGCTCTCGATGGCGTCATGCATCGAGGCGAATCTCGGCGAGGTTGGTCGCGACGGCCTCGTAGGCTCGATTCTTGAGCTTTCGCGCCGTGCTCAGATCCGCCCCCGAGATCGGCGGCATCACCCGGCAGCGGATTGGGCTGTAGAGCGACTGCGCGCGAAAGTCGCCCTTCTTCAGGATCCGATGGGTGCCGAAGATCGAGCAGGGCAGGACCGGGACGCCGCTGTCCTTGGCCAGTCGGAAGGCCCCGGTCCGGAACTTCTGGAGCTCGCACGCCTCGCTGCGGCTGCCCTCGGGGAAGATCACGACCGAGATGCCCTCGTCGAGGGACTTCCTGCACAGCTCGACCGACTCCATGACGCCCTCGGGGCTGGAGAGGTCGATCGGGATCTGGCCGGAGAAGCCCATGTACCAGCCCATCACCGGCGCCTTCACGATCTTCTTCTTGGCCATCACCCGCATCGGGATGGGCAGGCCCATCAGGACGGGGATGTCGAGCACCGAGCTGTGGTTCGCGACGATCACGTAGGGCCCTTCTCCGACGTTCTCGAGGCCCTCCCACGTGGTGGGCCAGCCGGGCTCCGCGAGGAAGAGACCTCGGCCCCAGATCCAGTGGTTGATCTTGAGCGAGACCCGGCGCTGGGCGTCGAAAGGCAGCGCCACGAGCTGGCAGATCACGCCCAGCACGATGTTGAGCAGCGAGACCGCCAGGAAGATGCTCCAGGCGAAGACGGTGTTCGGCCACTGCAGGAGGCGACGCACGGCCCGCCCATATCCTGCACCCGCCCTACTTGAACATGTCGTCCACGCCGAGCTTCCTCATCTTGTAGAGCAGCGTCGAGCGCGCGATGTTCAGCTCCCGCGCCACGGCCGAGCGGTTGCCCTCGTGCCGCATCAACGAGTCGACGAGCACCTTGCGCTCGGCCTCCTCGAGCGCGTCCAGGCTGGCCGGCGTCTCGGGGACTCCCTCGAAGCCCCAGGGGCTGAAGCTGACGGCCTGGGGGTGGATGACCGGCCCGCCCAGGACCACCGCTCGGGTCAGGACGTTCCGCAGCTCGCGCACGTTGCCTGGAAAGGCGTGGGTCCTCAGGAGCTCCATCGCCTCGTCACTGACGCGGGTGTCCGGGCCCAGGACGCGGCAGATGACCCGGCAGAGCAGCTCCAGGTCCTCCATGCGATCGCGCAGCGGCGGGATGCGCACCGCCAGGACCGCCAGGCGGAAGAAGAGGTCCTTGCGGAAGGTGCCCGCAGCGACCATCTCCTCCAGGTTCTTGTTCGTGGCCACCACGACCCGCACGTCCGGGTACTGGATCTCGGAGCCGCCGACGCGGCGGACCTCGCCCGACTCGAGGGTGCGCAGGAGCTTGGCCTGGCAGGCCTCGGGGATCTCGCCGATCTCGTCGAGGAAGAGCGTGCCCTTGTCCGCGCGGTGGAAGGCGCCGTCGCGGCGCTGGGAGGCCCCGGTGAAGGCCCCCTTCTCGTGGCCGAAGAGCTCGGACTCGAAGAGCGCCTCGCCGATCGCGCCACAGTTCAAGGCGACGAAGGGCTCCTCGGTCCGCTTCGAGTTGGCATGCAGGCCCTTCGCGGCGAGCTCCTTGCCGGTGCCGGACTCGCCGAAGAGCAGCACGGGCGCGTTGTGTGCCGCCATCCGCCTCAACACCCCGAACATGCGGCGGGTGACCTCGGCCTCGCCGACCATCTCGCCGAAGCTGCCCCGCAGGCTCTGGTCGTTCACGACCTCGGTCTCGAGGCGGAAGACCGTCTCCCCCACCCGGACCGGCTCGCCGCGGTAGACCGGCATGCGCTGGCTCAGCCGCTCGCCGTCGAGGATGACGGCCCCCTCCGCCGGCGTGATCATCGCCCGCCCCCGAACGACCTCGAGGCTGAAGTGGTGGGCGCAGAGGTCCACGTCCTCGATGATGACGTGGGCCGAGCCGCTGGGCCCGCCGACCTTGCTGAGTGCGCGCTTGAGCGCCAGCTGGGCACCCTCGGCCGGTCCGGCCTCGACCACCAGGACGAGGCGCTCGACGACGATGCCCTCGTCGACCGCGACGAGCTGGACGTTGGGCGGGTTCGCCGACAGCACGCGGGCGGTCGGAGCGGCGGCCTCGATCTCGCGGGTGAAGACTAGTCGGTACTCGCCGACCTTGATCTCGTCGCCCTCGGCCAGCATGGCGATGGAGTCGATGCGCTCGCCGTTGACCTCGGTCCCGTGCCGTGAGCGGTCCCGGATGGTGAACTGGCCGTCGCGATGGTCGATGACGATGTGGGTCCGGCTGACGTGGGTCCCGGGAACCAGGATGTCGCAGGTGTCCGCGCGCCCGACCGTGGTGCGGCGCTGGGTCAGCTTGTACTCGATGGAGCGGGAGTTCCCGTCGTGGAAGATCAGCCGCGCCATGGGCCGAAGGCTACCGCAGGTCCAGAGCCAGGGCGGCCGACCAGGTGAAGTCGCGGGCGCCCGAGCCCTCGCCCGTCCGCGACGAGTAGTGCTCGCGGAAACCACTCTCTCGGCACAACGCCAGGGTCCGCTGCCGCAGCGCGGAGGCATCGAGCCGATCGACGAGCGGGTGGTCTTCGCGGGAGAGCACACCATCGAGGGCCAGTGGCAGTCCGTGCACGGAGGCATGCTCAGCGGCCTGCGCGAGGCGAGTCGTCTCGGGGTCGAGGACTTCGGCATCCCCGGCACCGAGGGACATTAGTGCCGCCACCCGGAAGCCCACACCGAGCTTGATCCAAGTCCGCTCGACGGCGCCGCCCCCCTACGCCAGGCCGCCTCATCGGGCTGGCGTGCCCGGTCGCTGCGCGAGCGTGAGATCGCGCGAAAGACACGGATCAGGCCTTTCACGCCGTCTCACCCCGGGTCAGATGCGCTGAAAGGACGCCTTTCGGTCTTTCAGGCTGGGTGACCCGGGGCCCGGACCCCCGAGGTCCGAGCGGCCCGCGGCCAGATTCCGATCTCGCTGGCTCCGCCGACGCCGTCCCGGGTGCCGGGGCCACCGTCACCGTCTTCGCCTGGCGGCCGTGACTTCTCCGGCTCAAGCGCAACGAAGTGTCACGTTCCGGGGGAGATCGGCTCCATCTCATGCCTGATCGCTACACATCGTCTCATTCGAGCCGGACACGAGCCTGGTACTAGAGCCCTCTGGGAGCCCGCGCTTCTACGAAGCACGGTCCCTAGCGCCGACGCCGGACCAGGAGATCCTCGTGCAGGTTGAAGAGCCGGCACCACTTGGGATCGACCATCACCAGCAGACGACCCTCGCTGTCCTCGAAGGCCCGCAGCAGCCCCCCGTCCCGGTTCCGCGTCTTGTAGTAGAGGTGCGCCCAGACGCCCATCGAGGTGCGTCCGTTCCCGTCGTAGCCGACGGCCTCGGCCCGAGGCATGTCGTAGAGCAAGAGCGCCTCGTTCTTCCCGTCCACCTGGGCGCTGTACCAACCCAGGCAACCCTGGCCCATGCCCTTGGGCGTCCGCTGGAGCGAGTCCACCGAAGTCAGGCTCGCAGGGTCAAGATCGCCGAGGTGGGTGCTCATCGAATCCTTGTGTATCGCGGGCCCCGCAAGAGCGAGCGTCGAGGCGGCGCCGCGCGACGAAAAGGGCCAGCACGCCCGCCACGATGTTGGCTGCGGCGATGCCTGCAAACGCCCCTACGAGACCCCTAGCCCAACCGCCGACGGCGGGGAGGACGACCAGCGCCAGCATTCGGGCCAGGTTGAGCCCGGCCGCATCGACTGGACGCGACGGCGCGCCAGCCGAGAGCGTCGCCTTTCGCGCCGAGGAGCCGGAACAACGGGTCGAGGTACACCAAGCCCAGCGCGGAGAGTGCCGCGACCACGACCACTGCCAGGAGCAGCGCATCCGTCGTCAGGCGTCGCACCTCGGCCCGGTCTCCGGCGCCGATGGCCCGCGACACGACCGAGGTTGCGCCGATGCCCAGACCGCCTGCGGCGCTCCCGACGATCATCATCACCGGAAAAGCAAAGCCGAGCGCAGCAAGCTCGTCGCCGCCGAGTCGGGAGACGAACCAGGTGTCGACCCGACTGAAGACGGCCACCGAGGCGATCCCGATCACCATCGGTGCCGCCAACCGCGCCAGCGTCGGACCCACCGGCCCGGTGGTCAGGTCCGCGCCTCCGGTTCTCCTACGCACCCCGTTCCCTTCTGCGCGGATCGAGCCCGCGCCACAGCGTGTCCGCGAAATGCCGGACGAAGGCCTCGTCCTCGGCCGCGACGTTCTGGCGGTCGAGCACGCGGTCGTGGAAGACCCGTCCGTTGAGCGCGCCCAGGATCATCTGCGTCAGGTGCACGGGATCGCAAGCTGCGATGCGGCCTGCGGTCACTGCCCGCTCCAACCAGCCGTGCAGTGCTCGGCGAGCTTGAAGAGGGCTCGGCTCGTCACAGCCGGCGAACATCTCGCCCGAACTCATGCCTGCTGCTCGCAGGATCGCCAGACCAGGCGAAATCCGGCGGAAGTGCAGTGTCGCGGCGAGTCCGATCTCCACAAACTGCTCCGGAATGGGGCGCTCATCCGGACCGGCGTCGACCAGGGCCTTCCAGGGCAGCACCTTTGGCGGTCCGAGGGCCGCAATCAGCAACCCCTGCTTGCTGCCGAAGCGGTTGAACAGCGTGGTGTGGCTGACGCCGACTGCCGCGGCGATGACCGTCGCCGGCACCGCGGCGCCCTTCTCCAGAAAGCAGCGGCAGGCTGCCGCCAGGATGGCCTGGTCGCTCACCTCGCGCGGTCTACCCATCTCTCCCCTGAGTATGTTTCTTTCACGACAGTAACTTATGTACTGAAGTCGCCGCGCCAAGCAGAGGAGCGTCAAAGCGAGGTCTCGAGGCACTCGGCGCGATCACACGGCCTAGAGAGGTGGTTCGGCGTCCATCTCCGTGATCAGGGCACCTAGCCTGGACCGGGCCTGGGGAGTCAGCGGGACGTAGTTCACGCTGCGAGCGAGAGGCGCCCGCGACTGCACGCAGAGGACCAGGTGGGCCATCCCGTCGATCTCCACCTCGACGGCGCTGAGCTCGATCGTCGCCAGCCCCCGCGTCCGGGTGCTCAGCGGCCGCAACTCCCGAACGACCCGCCCTCCGAGGATCATCTCTTCGAGCCGCCTCGGTCGCCGTGCGACGAACCATGCAGCCACGCCTATGGACAGAAGCGCGAGGACGACGACGATGATGGTCTGCGTGGTCATGCCGGATCGTACGGCAGAACATCCACCGCATTACGTCAGGAGACAGGATTCGGACGGACCGGCCTCAGGCTGCGGCAGGCGAATCGGGGAGACAGGATTCGGACGGGCCGGCCTCAGGCTGCGGCAGGCGAATCGGGGAGACAGGATTCGGACGGACCGGCCTCAGGCTGCGGCAGGCGAATCGGGGAGACAGGATTCGAACCTGCGACCTGTAGCTCCCAAAGCTACTGCTCTACCAGACTGAGCTACTCCCCGGTCATCGCGAACTAATCGCAACGCCCCGACCGGGCCAAGGTTCTGCTCTACCAGACTGAGCACCGGAGGGCCGGAGGCCCGCAGGTGTCGGCGAAAGCCTTGGTGGGCGCCTGCGCCCGCCAAGGACGTAGGGCTACTCCCCGGTCATCGCGAACTAATCGCAACGCCCCGACCGGGCCAAGGTTCTGCTCTACCAGACTGAGCACCGGAGGGCCGGAGGCCCGCAGGTGTCGGCGAAGCCGAAGTGAGGGAGTTGACAGACTTGCCTGTCGCTCCCGTGCAACGATCGGGGGCATGAGACTGGTGGACCGATCCAGCCCTGGCGCGAGTGACCGCGCCGATGCGGAGGAAAGTCATCCGAAAGCAGCAGCGGCCGTCGGTCGCATCCTGGTCGTCGATGACGAACCCCTGGTCCGAAAGACCCTGGTCCGGCGTCTGGTGAAGTTGGGTCACGACGCCGTCGGGGCCGAGGACGGCGCCGACGCGATGGCCATGCTGAGCCAGGGGGCGACCTATGACCTGGTCGTGACCGACATGCTTATGCACCCGGTCGGCGGGCGCGCGCTGGCCGAATGGATCGCCGAGCACCGCCCCGACCTGGCGAGCCGCCTCGTCTTCATGACCGGCGCAGCGGATCGCGAAGACGTACGACGCTTCCTGGAGTCGCGGTACTGGCTGCGAAAGCCCGTTCAGGCCAAGCAGATCCAGGGCATCTGGGACCTCGTCACCGGCTGAGGGTTCAACCGGGCCGTGTGGGTCTGCGTCGTCCGGTAGGCTTCGCGGATGGACGCCCTCGAAGCCCTCGCAAGCGGGCCGGCCCAGAGCTGGCCGGTCGGCGCTCGCGCCGTGAAGCACAACTGGTACATCGAAGAAGGAGAGATCGAGGAGTGGCGCGGCGACGTGCTGCTCGCAGTGCGCTCGAAGGGGCAGTTCCTCGGGGCGCTCGGCGTCCTGGACGAGCCGCCCTCGATGCCCGGGAAGCGCGAGGGCACAGCCATCGCCACGAGCTGGTACGTGCGCAGCGCTGCGACGGTGCGCAAGGTCGAGGCCGAAGCCCTGCTGGCAGCGCTGAGGCAAGGGGGCGGCGCGGCGGCGCAGATCTTCCACGCCCTGATGCTCCACAGCCGCCAATGGCGCCGGGCTTCGGTCCAGGCGCTGATCCGCTTCGCCTGGGCCCACCTGGCGGGCGTCGGTCACACCTTCCGCCCCGCGCCCTACCACTCCCCCGGCTGCGACATGTTCCTGGTGCCCATCGAGGTGCCGGCCGAGGTCGTCGGCCAGATGCCGCCCTACGTGAAGGTGACCCAGAACAGCGGCGAGGGGGACGGCAGCGCCTACGGCGTGCTGGTCCTCAAGCGCTTCCGCAAGCTGCTCCCAGCCAGCTCGCCGCCGGTCAAGCGCGCCTTCCCGGTCGTGACCGAGGCCTACGTCACCCTGCACGCCGAGGTCGACGGGCATCCGGGCATGTACGTGCTCTGGAGCTTCACCAACAACGCGCGCTCCGCCTTCCTCGGCCGCGGCGTCTTCGGCCTGCCGACCATGTACGGCAACCTCTACATCCGGCCGAACGCCGACGGCTACCGCCTCGTCGCCAGCACAGGCGGGACCCGGGCGGTCGACCTGGTGCTCCAGCGGAAGAAGGCCCGGAATCGGCCCGCCTCGACCATCGGGTTGGCCCTGCTGGCCAGCTCGATCCTGGGCACTCGGACCGACGACGCAGGCCTGACCGACGAGCAGAAGACCGCCGCCACGGCGATCGTCGGCCTGCTCAACAAGGCCGGCGCGAGCGAGAAGGCCATGGCCTCGACCGTGAAGAAGCTGCAGGGCAGCTACGCCACGCGGCTCATCTCCTGGAAGCGGAACTTCAAGCCCAACGCCGTCGCGCAGAAGGTGGTGCCCTGGGACCCCGAGGACTTCTCGGTCGACGCCCTGGTCGGGTCCGACCTGGGCATCTCGAAGATCTCGCAGGTCGAGGTCCTCTCGGTGGACTGCGACGAGCCGACGCACGCCCTGCAGTTCCTGCTCTCCGGCACCGCGGCGAAGCTGAGGATGGTCGGGGACCTGGTCCTGCGCCTGCGGGGAGACGTGTCCCTGTCGCCGACCCCCGAGGACCCGCTGGACTACCTGGCCTCGACCCGCCGGCTGCTGAACGACGGCAAGCCCATGATGGACAAGCTCTCCTGGGGCCCCGGGGTATGGGGCAACCAGGCCAGCATCCCTCCTCTGCAGGCCCTCCCCGGCAAGTACGAGCCGCCGCCGCCGGTCGACAACGTCGCCTCGGAGACGGCCCCCGACCCGCTGAAGGCGCTGTCGATCGCCTCGTCGATGAACTACCCGGGGGTGGTCCCGGAGCTCGCGGGCCTGGTCAAGGCCCTGACGCCCGGAAGCACCGTGGTGCGCTACGAACAGGGCGAGCGCGTCTGCAAGCCCGGCGACGTGCTGAACGACTTCCACATCGTGCTGCAGGGCCGCCTCGACGCCTGGCGAGGGAACGCCTGGTGTGGCCCGCGTACGCCCGGCGAGCCGTACACGAGCCTGGTCAAGGACCAGAAGTTCGGGCTCCAGCTCACCGCGACGGACACCACGTGGGTGTGGATCATCCCCAGGGACGTCTTCCTGGAGCACATCAAGACGCGAGAGCCCTGGGACGCCGCGCTGGGGCAGCTGCTCTGGCTGGGCGCCACGGTGGATGTGCGCGCCACCATCACGACGACCCGGCTCCTGGAGCAGGCCACCTACCAGTTCTTCCCGGGCGCCCGCGGCGTGGTCATGCCGGGCCCGTACAAGGCCGACAAGGTGCTGCAGTACAACATGCCGATCCGGCCGAACGCCTGGCTGAAGAGCTTGCTCCCGCCCGGGGTCGAGTGGCACCCGGACCTGCCCTTCGCCCTGTTGGTGGCTTGCCACTTCCAGGGCTTCGGACCGGCCCAGAAGGACCTCGCCGAGGGCTCCTCCGGGGGCGCGGGGTACCACGAGAGCGGGGTCATGATCCCGGTCCGGGTGAAGGGCTCCAGAGACCTGCGTCTCTTCATCCCCTACATCTTCCCGACCTCGTACATGGCGATGCTCGCCGGCCGCGAGATCTACGGCTACCCCAAGAGCTGGGCGACAGTCCTCGTCGACGAGGAGTGCGGGCGGATCCTCGTCCGGCGGAACGGCGTGACGATGGTGGCGCTGAAGCACCACCCCTTGCCTGGAAGCGGCTTCACCAACGGCTTCGCGAAGCGCTTCGGGTGGCTCTTCCTGAAGATGATCCCGGACCGGATCCTGACCGTGAAGGTCGCGGCCTGGAAGCGGGACTGGTGCAGCGAGGCCAACGTCCTCACCGGCGAAGAGCTGGCCCGCTGGAACCCGAACCTGGTGTCGATCGACCAGATCGCGTCCAGCGGCTTCGTGGTCGACTCGAGCACCGCCTATGCCTGGCATCGCCTGTCGGACTCGACCATCGAGGTGCGCATCCCCTCCGGCAACGACAGCGGCTTCGACACCGTGAAGTTCGAGACCTTCTTCGGCTTCATCCTGCGGGTCGAGTACGGCGTCACGATGACCACTGGCGACGTGCTCATCGACTACCTGGGCGTGCCGACCGACCTGGACCAGCAGCAGCGCGGCTACCTGGCCCCCACCGCCGTCAACGATCGGAATCGGGGGCCGGCCGAGGGCTGACACGTTCCTTCGTCGCTTTGCGTGGACCGGGTGACGCCCAGTGCGTCATCCACCCCACGACGAGGACATCATGCTGCTCATCATCTCGACCATCGCCTGCTCCGGCCTGACCGGACTGGACACGGACGCCGCCACGCTCGGCGCAATCACCGGCGAGGAGGAGGCCCTGGCCAAGGGCGGCTTCACGGACACCGAGGGTGAGGGCCTTCCGCTCTTCCGTGAGTGCAACCCGGCTGCCGACTACCAGGAGGCCGAGGTAGGCTCCGAGGAGGGCATGGAGGGGCCGCCTCGTCGGGAGGACCCCCGCCACAGGATGCTCGGGTTGATCTACGACCTCGACGGGGACGGTGAGCTCTCCGAGGAGGAGCGAGACACGCTCTTCGAGGACTTCCAGGTGCGCTGCGAGGTCCTGCACGACCGGATCGTCGAGGACTTCGACGCGGACGGCAGCGGGGAGCTCTCCGAGGACGAGGAGGCCGAGGCCCGCGGGGCGATGGAGGCCGCGCGGGAGGAGCGCCTCGAGGAACGCGACGAGCAGTGCTCGCGCATGGAAGAGAAGCCCGACGGCCTGGCGCCCTTCCTCGAGGACTACGACATGGACGGCGACGGCGAGATGTCGGATGCTGAGCTGGACGCCTTCCGGGCCGACGCTCGGGAGCGCATCCGCGACGGCGGGCCCCCGGTCGAGCTGCCCGGAGAGTCTTGAGGGCTCAGGCGCCTGCGAGGCAACGACAGGCCTCGCGGGCGCTGCCTGTTGTCGCCTCGGGCAGGCCGAGCACCTCCAGGCCGGCGCGACCGAAGGACAGGGCGACGCAGGGGAATGCCGTGCGCCGCGGCAGGTCGAGGGCCTCGACAAAGGCCTCGTACAGCGGGGCGAGCCGTGCGGCGACCGCGGGGTCCGTGTTGGCCAGGGCCACGAATGCGTCGACGACCTTGGCCTGCCTCGGCGGTCCTTCCGGCCCGTGGGGACTGCAGAGCCAGTCGAGCAGATGGCTGGTCGAGGGGTCCTCGGCACGGACCTCGGACAGCCGGCTCAGGTAGCGCTCGACCAGCCGGTCCAGGCAGGCGGCGACGAGGCGCTCGCGGGTCTTGAAGTGGTGCTGGACCAGGCTGCGATGGAAGCCCCCTTCCGCGGCGATGCGGGCGAAGCTCGACCCCTGCACGCCGTGCACGAGTAAAGAACGTTCAAAGGCGTCCAGGACGCGATCGCGGGGGTCCACAGGCATGCGCTATACAACTGTATAGCCCGGAGGCGATGTGCTGGTTCTTCTTCTCGCGTGCATCTCGACGGCTCCGACCGAGCTGCGCGAGGGTCCCGATGGGGACGCCGACACGGACACCGACGCCGACACCGACACCGATGTGGCGTCCGCGGGCTGCGGCGAGACGACCTCGCTGAAGGCCGGCGGCGTGGCGCGTAGCCTGGACGCGGGCGCGGCAGGGGATGGCGCGAGGAGCTACTGGCTGTCCTTGCCGCGGGACTACGACGCCGACACGCCGCACGCGGTGGTGGTCGGCTACGCGGGCACGAACTGGGTCGGGGAGCAGATCCAGCCCTACCTGGACCTCGAGCGGCATGCCTCCGAGCCGGTGATCTTCGTCTACCCCGACCCGCTGTGGCGGGACTTCGATGGCTGGGGCACCTACGGCGGATGGGTGCTCGGCCCGCACGCCGACCCGGCGAATGGCATGGGCGACCTGGTCTTCACCGAGAAGCTCCTCGACGAGCTGGAGGCCGAGTTCTGCGTGGACGCTTCACGGGTCTTCGTGACGGGACACTCCTGGGGCGGCGACATGGCCGCGGTGGCCAGCTGTTTCCTGGGAGATCGGGTCACCGCCGGGGCGCCGGTGGCGGCGAACACGCCCAACTGGTTCGAGCCCTCCAGCGGCGACTTCGCGTGCGAGGGCTCGGCGGCGGTCTGGACCTGGTTCGGCCTGGGAGACGACCACTTCACGTGGCAGTCCTACGCCGGCGAGTTCGGCAACGACCAGGTGGACTTCTGGCTCGACGAGCACGGCTGCTCCGGCAGCTACGAGGACATCGGCCTGGACAACGGAAACGGCCAGTGCGTGGAGTACGCGGGCTGTTCGACCGACACGCTCTACTGCCTCTACGGGAGCTCCGCGGGCCACCAGGTGCCCGGCTACTACGCCTCGACGACGATGGAGTGGTTCGAGGGCTTCTGAGCCCCCGGCTCCATCGGGCGGACCAAGGACCGTTTGCCCTCGCTGACCCGTCAGCTCGCCGATTCTGGCCGCCACAAGGACCGTTTGCCCTCGCTGACCCGTCAGCTCGCCGATTCTGGCCGCCACAAGGACCGTTTGCCCTCGCTGACCCGTCAGCTCGCCCGTTCGGGCCGCCACAAGGACCGTTTGCCCTCGCTGACCCGTCAGCTCGCCACATCGAGCCGCCACAAGACCGTTGCCCGGGCCCCCAGCTCGCCACATCGGGCCGCACCAAGGACCGTATTGTGGCCGCCATGCTCCTCCTCCTGATCGTCGGCTGCGCGGATCCGGTGACACCCACCGGAGACGGACTCTTCACCGCGGGCTGCCCGGTGAAGGGCCAGGCCGGGGCGCGAGCGTTGACCTCGACCGAGGAGCGCCCCGAGGGCTCGGACGCCATCGCGAAGCCCGGTGACGTGGTGCTCTTCAATACGAAGGCCGCCTGGGTCATCCAGGACCCGACCGCGCCGGTCACCTACGTCGACTACGGCGGCAACCCGGTCGACGCGATCCGGGTCCGGGACTGCGAGCAGGTGGCCGCCGAGCGCTTCGGCGAGGTCGGCTTCCTGGTCGGCTCGCTGCGCCTCGATGACTGGACCAGCTCCACCCTGCGCATGTTCGAGGGCGAGTCGATGCGGGTCGTCAGCGACGGCTCGGACGGCGGGGACGCGATCGTCGAGGTCTACGGGCGGGACGCACGCTTCCCGCTGGTCGAGTTGACCCTGTTGAGGAGCGCCTACGTCGACGGCAAGGAGCTGTGGCCCTCGGAGCCCTTCGGCCTCGAGATGACCCTGCGCTACACGCTCTCGCCCGGCGACCCGGTGCTGCGGACCGAGATGCTCTTCGAGGGCACCGAGGGCGAGCACGAGCTGATGGCCGGCATCATCGAGTTCCCCACGGATCACGGCGAGCGGGTGCGCTTCGCCGACTCGGCGGCCAGCGTCGCGGGCTTCACGATGGACCTGGGCGTGCCCTGGGTCGCCACGAGCGACGACATCTCGGCCACGGCCGTCGCGGTGCCGGACGCGAACCTGGCGATGATGTCGATCTCCGGCGTCACGGTCCTCGTCGACGCGGAGGGGGCGCTCGATCCTCGGGTCATCGGGGCCGGAGACGTCGGAGAAGAGGACTTCCTCTTCTCGGTCGGGGCCGGCGGAACCCACACGGCCACCGCGCCGCTGCTCGAGCACAACCCCCTGCCCTTCCCGGCCGCATCGGCCTCGCGGATCGAGGTCACCGGAACCGCGCCCGGGGCCGATCGCGTCGAGGTCTGGGCGCCCAACAACTCGGGCGAGCTTCGGCGGCTGGACACCATCGCCCTCGACGACGGCGCCTTCTCGGGGCGGCTCACCGACCTCGGCGAGGGACTGCAGCTTCGGGCTGTGGGCCACGGGCGCGCGGACGGCCCGTTCGTCGAGGCGGGCTCGGACCTGGAGCTCGTCGTGGAGCCCCGCGGCGACCTGCGCGTCGAGGTCGTCGATGCCAACGGCGAGCCCTTGACGACGCGCATCGAGTTGGAGGGCGGCGGCACCCACTACGTGCTCTCCGGCGAGCGGGTGCATGCGCCTCCCGGCACCTACAACGCCGTGATCAGCAAGGGCTACGAGTGGTCGCGGTGGGAGGGCCTCGTCCAGGTCCCCGGCCGCGTCGAGGTCCTGCTCGATCACGTCGTCGACCCCGACGGCTGGGTCTCGACCGACTCCCACATCCACAGCGAGCCCAGCGCGGACTCCCAGGTCCTGCCCGAGGACCGCGCCCGGACCGTGGCCGCTTCGGGCCTCGACAGCATCGTGACCACCGATCACGAGGCCATCGTCGACCTGTCCTGGGCGACCTCCGCGGTCGACGAACCCATCGTCTTCCACCTCGGCAGCGAGGTCACCGCGACCTTTCCCGAGCACGTCAACGCCTGGCCCTTCCCGGCCGTCGAGGAGCACCCGCGCGGCGACCCGGTGGACTGGTACGGCGACGGCTTCCCGACGATGTACGCGGACATCCGCGATCGGGGAGCCGAGGTCGTCCAGCTCAACCACGCCCGGGTCAACGGCGAGTGCGGCATCCTCTGCGTGCTCGACTGGGACCGGGAGAGCGAACCCGGGATGGACGCCGCCCGCTTCCTGGTCGACGAGCCCGTGTGGAGCTGGGACTTCGACGCCTTCGAGGTGATGAACTCGACCCGCTCGCCCTTCCTGGATCCGGAGAACCCTCGACGGACCGGCGCCTTCACCGACTGGCTCGCATTCCACAACCTCGGTCACCGGGTCACCGGCATGGCGGTCACGGACGCCCATGGTCTCGATCTGCCTGGAATTCCCAGGACCTACCTGAACATCTCTGAGCATGGGGACGAGGTCTCCGCGACCCTCGCCGGCGCGGCCGTGATGAGCGCCGGGGCCTTCGCCCAGGTCCGCATCGGCGAGGTCGGGCCTGGCGGGACGACGCCGTCGACGACCTTGGAGATCGAGGTCACCGCCGTGCCGGAGATCGACGTCACCCAGATCATGGTCCTCGCGAACTGCGCGCTGATCGAGACGCTCGAGGCCGACGCGCCGGGCGAGGTGGTCAAGCACGCCGCCGAGCTGGAGCTCGAGCTCGACGAGGACGCACACATCGTGGTCCTCGGCTTCGGCGAGCAGCGCATGCCCGCCGGCTTCGGCGATGACTACGACCCGGCGACGGTGCCCCGCTTCATCACGAACCCGATCTTCGTGGACCTCGACGACGACGGCTGGGACGCGCCGGGTCCCCGGGAGTGTTGGACCCCGCTATAGGCCCGGCGTGATCGTCGCTCGCGAGCTCGAGGTCGCCTTCGGAGACCGCCAGGTCCTGCGGGGCTGCGACGTGAAGCTGGCGGCCGGAGACAAGGTCGGCCTGGTCGGCGTGAACGGCTCGGGCAAGTCGACGCTGATGCGCTGCCTGACCGGCGAGCTGGTCCCCGACCACGGCACCGTGCAGTTGCAAGGTCGCCTCTCGGCGCTGTCGCAGGAGCCTGTCCTGCACGGCGAGACCGTCGGGGCCTGCGCCGCCGAGGCCGTCGCCTGGCACGCGCGACTGCTCGACGACTACAACGCGGCGCTCGAGATCGAGGACTTCGCCACGAGCAGCGCGCTCCAGGACCGCCTGGACCACGTCGGCTGGGAAGCCGGCCACCGGGTCGCGGCGATGCTCGATCGGCTGGGGGCGCCGCCCGAGTCGGCCCGGGTCGACACCCTGAGCGGCGGTGAGCGGCGCCGGGTGGCGCTGGCCCTGGCGCTACTCGGTCAGCCCGACGTGCTCCTGCTCGACGAGCCCACGAACCACCTGGACGTGGCGGCCGTCGAGTGGCTCCAGGCCTGGCTCGCCGGCTTCCGTGGTGCGCTCATGCTGGTCACCCACGATCGCTACCTGCTCGAGGCGGTGTGCGAGGGCATCGTCGAGGTCGAGCGCGGACGCACCGTGGCCTACGAGGGCAGCTACGCCGACTACCTCCTGGCCCGCGCCGAGCGCCAGGCTCGGCTGGAGCAGTCCCAGGACCGACGCCTCCGACTCATCGCCCGCGAGGCCGAGTGGGCCTCGCGCTCGCCGGCGGCGCGCACGACCAAGCAGAAGGCGCGGCTGGACCGGCTCGAGGCCCTGCAGTCCCAGGAGCGCATCCAGTTCGAGCGCGGCTTCGACCTGGACCTGTCGACGGGCGACCGCAAGAGCGGCGTCGTTCTCGAGCTCATCGGCGTCAAGAAGCGCTTCACCGAGGGCGAGCTGCTGGGTGGCCTGGACCTGTCCTTGTCGCCCGGCGAGCGCATCGGCGTGCTGGGCGCGAACGGGTCTGGCAAGTCCACGCTCCTGTCGATCCTGTCCGGCACGCTGTCGCCGGACGCAGGGGAGCGCATCGCGGCGGGTCGGACCCGGGTCGCGGTGCTCGACCAGCAGCGCAGGGGGCTCGAGTCGCCCGATGGCAGCGACTGGACCGTCGAGGAGGCGGCCGGAGGCGGCAGCTCCCACGTCGTGCTCGCGGGCAAACAGGGAGCCAGCTGGAACCGCGCCGATCGCTCCGCCCAGACCCTGGGCGTGGCGAGCTTCCTGGAGCGCTTCCTCTTTCCGCGCGAGGCCCTCGACCAGCCGGTCAGCAAGCTCTCGGGCGGCGAGCGGGCGCGGCTGTTGCTCGCGAAGCTGCTGCTCCAGGGCGCCTCGGTGCTGCTGCTCGACGAGCCGACCAACGACCTCGACCTGCTGACCCTGCGCGTGCTCGAGGAGGCGCTCTTGTCCTTCGACGGCGCCGTGGTGGTCGTCACCCACGACCGCGCCTTCCTGGACCGCGTCTGCACCGGCGTCGTCTACTTCGGACGCTCTGGGCCGGTCCGCTACGCCTCGCGCGCGCAGATCCCGGTCGTGCGAGCGGCGAAGCCCGCCCCCACGAAGAGCGCGCCGCCGCCGAAGCCCAAGGCCCCCAGGCGCTCGAACAAGGAGCGCCAGGAGCTGGCCGAACTTCCCGGCCGCATCGAGGCCGCCGAGACCGCTCACGCCGAGCTCGCCGAGCTCCTCGCCGACCCCGCGACCTATGCGAAGGCCCCCGACGCCATCGCCGCGCTCACGACGCGGCTGGCGGAGATCGAGGCCGAGATCGAGGGCCTCTACGAGCGCTGGGCGGAACTTGAATAGGGAAGGGTCCCCTCGCGGGGTGTGGCAAAGGACCGTTTGCCCGAGTTGAAGCGTCAGCTCGCCACATCGGGCCGCCACAAGGACCGTTTGCCCGAGTTGACCGCTCATCTCGCCCAGTCAGGCCGCCACAAGGACCGTTTGCCCGAGTTGAGCCATCAGCTCGCCACATCGGGCCGGCCTCCGTGACGCTTCGTGGTCGGTTCGTCGGAACCCCGGCCGATCCGGCACGGCCCCGTGACGCTTCGTGGTCGGTTCATCGGAACCCCGGCCGATCCGGCACGGCCCCGTGACGCTTCGTGGTCGGTTCGTCGGAACCCCGGCCGATCCGGCACGGCCCCGTGACGCTTCGTGGTCGGTTCGTCGGAACCCCGGCCGATCCGGCACGTTGTGCCTCGTCGGGCAGGCCACAAGGACCGTTTGCCCGAGTTGAGCCATCAGCTCGCCTCATCGGACCGCCACAAGGACCGTTTGCCCGAGTTGACCGCTCAGCTCGCCACATCGGGCCGCACCCCGGGGCTCGCCTCGAAGTAGCCTCTCGCCGCATGGACCTCCGCGAGACCTACCTTCACCTCCTCGACGGCGGCGCCGCGAGCGAGGTCCCCGTGACCCCCACCTTCTGGCAGGAGATCCAGGGGCGGGCCGACCTGGAGGAGGGGCGCATGGTGATGCGCTTCGACTTCGCCGGCGACTGGCCGACCTGGGAGGTCCATCCCCACGGAGACGAGATCGTCGTGGTCCTCGCCGGAACGATGACGTTGCACCTCGAGGGCGGCCCCTCGCAGACCCTCCAGGCGGGCCAGGGCGCCCTGATTCCGCGCGGCAGGTGGCACACGGCCGATGTCGCCGAGGCAGCCTCCGCGCTCTTCATCACGCCAGGGCGTGGAACCCAGAACCGTCCGCGGTGAGCAACACCTGGCGCATCGCCGGCCTGCTGCTCCTGGCCGTGCTGGTCATGGCCAGCTACGAGATCGCACGCCCGGCCGCCGAGTCGCTCTTCGTGGGCGTACACGGGGTCGAGGCCATCCCGAAGGCCTGGCTGGCGGTCGCCGCAGGGGTCGCGCTCACCGTGGCCGTCTACAACCGCGTCGTCCGCTGGCTGAGGCTGGATCGGGTCTTTGGCGCATCAGCGCTCTTCAGCATCGCCCTGCTCGCCATGATCCAGGGCGCCCGAGCCCTCGAGATCCCAGGCTACGCCTACCTCTTCTACGTCTGGAAGGACGTCTACATCGTGGTCCTGGTCGAGGCCTTCTGGTCCATCAGCAACCAGCTCTTCGACCTGAAGAACGCCAAGCGGCTCTACGGCATGTTCTGCGCCGCGGGGTCCATCGGCGGCATCACGGGCGCCCGGCTGCTGCGCTGGGCGACCGAGCGCTGGGGCACCGAGGACGCCATCTGGCTCGTCGCCCCCCTGCTCGGCCTGGCCGCGCTCGTCGCCTTCGCCCTGGGAAGCGTGACCGAGATCCCCTCGCCGAAGGCCAAGCAACAGGTCGACTTCGGCGCGGGCCTGGGGCTGCTCAAGACCAGCCGCTACCTGGCTCTTCTCCTGCTGCTCGTGCTCTTCGGGCAGCTCTTGATGAACCTCCTGGACTTCCAGTTCCAGGACATCACGGCGACCGCCTACCCCGACACCGACGAGCGCACCGCCGCCGTGTCCAAGGTCTACGAGGCCATCAGCTACGGAGCGCTGGCGCTGCAGGTGACGACCGCGCTCATCCTCCGCTTGCTGGGGGTGCGCGGGGTCCTCGTCGGTGTCCCGGCGCTCTTCGGAGCCGCGTCCCTGGCGCTCCTGTTCAGCCCGGTCTTCCTCGTGGCGGCCTCGGCCAAGGTGACGAGCAAGGTCCTGGACTACTCGGTCTTCCGCGCGGCCAAGGAGATGCTCTACCTGCCGCTCTCCTACGAGGAGAAGACCCAGGGCAAGGCGCTCATCGACATCCTCACCTACCGCCTCGCCAAGGGCGGCGCGGCCTTGCTGATCCAGGCGCTCCTGGCCCTCGGGCTGTCCGTGGTCATCGCCCCGATGAGCGTCTTCACGGCGGTCGTCTGGGCGGTCATCGCGGTGCTGCTGGTGCGCCGCTACCGGGCCATGCAGAGCGGGTAGAGCTCGGGCCCGGCGACCCGGATCCAGTCCTGGGTGGAGATCAACAGCGAGTCGGTGTTCGTGCCCGCGGTGAAGGCGACGACCGGGTAGTCCCTCAGGCCCTCGTCCGCGACGAGACGAAAGGGAAGCAAGGGGCGACCGAAGGGGGGGATCCGACCCGGAACCAGGCCATGGTCCTCGAGCTCCTCGCGGCGCGCGAAGCGCAGCTTCTGTGACCGCAGCACCCGACGCACGGTGCTGTTGTCGGTGCGCTCGTGGCTGCGCACGGCGAGCACCGTCAGCTCGCCACGGATCTTCATCACCAGCGCCTTCACGCCGTGATGAAGCGGCTCGCCTCGCAGCGCGGCCAGCGCCTCGGAGGTCTCGCCGGGCGCATGCACCCGATGTTCGACCGCGATGCCCTCGCTGGCGAGCCAGGCCAGGGTGCGTTCGAGCACTACTCCTCTAGGGCGGGTTCGGAGGCGGGATCAGGATCGGGATCGGCATCGGGATCGGGATCGGCATCGGGATCGGGATCGGCATCGGGATCGGGATCGGGATCGG
>Ga0114933_10001178_pt1 | contig 29614 bp, 45 predicted proteins | sample 4SBtaG_FD_89691 | JGI IMG/M metagenome (GOLD analysis project Ga0114933, IMG submission 89691) | Deep subsurface microbial communities from Kolumbo volcano to uncover new lineages of life (NeLLi) - 4SBTROV12_W25 metaG | ecosystem: Environmental > Aquatic > Marine > Volcanic | place: Kolumbo... | reverse complement strand
CAGTAGCCCACATCTTAGCCATTGCTGACTCTACTCTGATATCACAGTTCTTTCTGTCTACCAGATTGCTACAAAGCTCTACCATAGCTTCCATAGCAAAAGTATCTGCTGCCATTCGCGCCAATTTATCTGTAATTGCCTGGTGCTTACCAATTGCTTGTCCCCATTGAGATCTCTTTGACGTCCATTCTCTTATTGTTGTTAAGCAATATTTTGATGCACCTACGCAAATAGCTGGAATTGTTAATCGTCCAATATTGAGAGTATTCAACGCTACTCTCATACCTTTACCTTCAGCTAATACAATATTCTCTTTAGGTATCTTAACATCTGTAAACTTTACAACTCCATTGTACAGAGCTTTAAGTCCCATAAATCTACTGCGATGAGTGAGTTCAACTCCTGGTGTATCCATCTCTACAATGAACGCTGTAATCTTCTTACCAGTACGAGCCATTACAATAATAACATCTGCTTTAACTCCGTTAGTACACCAAAGCTTCTCTCCGTTAATAATATAATGTTCACCGTCTTCTGTTAGTTCCGCTTTTGTTGTTAACTTAGAAGGATCTGATCCGACGCCAACCTCGGTGAGTGCAAACGCTGATACAGATCCCTTACCAAACATAGGTAAATATTTTTCCTTTTGTTCATCTGTACCATACATTAAGAGTGGCTGTGGTACACCAATTGATTGATGAGCAGACAATAAAGCAGCTATATTGCCACAGAACACACCCGATGCCATAGCGCCCTTAGCGTAACTCATTTGTGAGAGTTCTCTACCTCCATACTTGTGAGGTATCTTAAGAGCAAATGCCCCAATACTAGCAAGCTTGTCAAATACCTCTTGAGGAATTTCTCCAGTATTATCAATCTCATTAGCGTCTATTGTTTCCATCACACTCCAGAACTCTCGAAGATATACTTCGCCCATAATTTTTGTATAGAGATCTTGTTGAGGGAAAGGCGACGCGTTATTTAAGTTGAGCTCACCTACGAACAGGCCTCCAGCGAGACTCTTCTCGTTCATTTCATCTCTTGCAGCTTCTGCGATTTCTAAGGCCGCTGCTTTACCCTTAGACATTTTAGATGTATCAATACTCATTTAAGAATCTTTGGTTCGATCACATTGTTATTTACAACACGTATAGGTCGACCTCCATCGGCCATTAGTTCGCGTCTTGGATCAATACCCATTAAGCTAAATGCTGTAGCGGCATAGTTGTCAACGGTGAATGGATCATCTTCAGGAAACGATCCAGTTGGATCAGATGTACCGTGAACATATCCTTCTTTAACACCACCACCGGCCATTGCGATACTAAACACTTGAGGCCAATGATCCCTTCCTGCATTGCTATTAATCTTAGGCGTTCTACCAAACTCAGTTGTAACCATTACTAATGTTTCATCTAACATTCCGCGATCATGTAAGTCAGTAATAAGAGTAGCATAAGCTTGATCGAACGGAACCAATTGACGGTTCATATTTGTTTCAATATTACTATGATGATCAAAGCCGCCATATGTCAATGTAACGAATCGCACGCCAGCTTCAACTAATCTACGCGCCATAAGGAATCGTTGACCAGCTGCATTCATACCATACCGCTCTCTTAATTTAGCTGGCTCTTTATCAATCTCAAAAGCAGCTCTAGCTTTAGGTGAGCTAATCATATCATATGCTTTAAGATAAAATGAATCCATAGCATCTAATTGATCATCTCTCTCAAGCTTACTAAACTTATCATCAATAATAGCTCTCATTTTCTTTCTAGAAGCAAATCGATTAGCAGTTACACCGCTCGGTAAAGCTAAGTCTCTAACTGAAAAATCTGGGTCTTCTGGATTGTCTCCTAAACCAAACGGACCATACTTAAAGCTAAGGTAACCACTACCAGTACTTCTAGACGGTCTTGGTACCGCTACATATGGAGGTAGATTCTCCCTAGCACCAAACTCATGTGACATTACACTACCCATTGAGGGATATGTTAACGCTGGCGAAGGTCTATAACCAGTTAGCATACTATGTGTACCTCTTTCGTGGGCAGCTTCTCCGTGAGTCATAGACCTAATAACAGTAATCTTATCAGCTACCTTAGCTGTATGTTTAAGGTTCTCTGAAAATCTGTCACCAGTATTTGTTTTAACAGTACCGAGAGGTCCTCGGTATTCTTGTTGTGCTAAGTATTTTGGATCCCAGCTCTCTTGATGAGCCATACCGCCTGGTAAGAAAATGTTAATTACATTTTTAGCTTTACCTTCTTTAGATGGATAATGGCTATCAGCTGCTTGAAGTCTAAAGTAATCGCCCATAGTGATACCTAACGTACCTACGGCGCCTAGTTGTAAAAAGTTTCGTCTATTCATTTGTTAAATTATTGTACAATAGATTTACCATCTACTGTTCTAAAAATAATATCATACCTGCCAGGAAATCTATTCAAGAGTCTCATTTTATAATCTAAGTCTCCTAGCTGCATAACAGCTGTAATGTTTCTCGTTGATACAATATTTTGTAAAGGGTCAATAAAATTATTATTTGTTATGTTTTGATTAACATCTCTATTTGTCTCCCATGTGCCAGGTATAACAAAATACGTTCCATAATACTGAGCGTCATCTAGCTTCTGATTATAATTGTAAGATGTTAAACTTGATTCATTACTATGTTCGTTAGGCAATGTCTGAGATACAAACTTACCATCAGGATCTGTATAAGTCCGAGTCATTGTTTTTGTCTCTATAGGAACATCTCTTTTGACATCTAAACCAACACGGCCAATAGATTCATAATAATGTACAAGCCATCGATCCTGAGCATATACATCTTTACCATTAATTGTAAGTTTAGTTATACGCGTTCGCGTCTCAGTTCTCGATAATTTATATGACGAGCTAGTATTGAGAGGATCATCAAACGATCTCTGCTTTGGATCTGTAGGATCTGGATCAGTAGGCAACCACTCGATAGGCTTTACAACAGGGTTCCATAAAAATCTAGGAACGCTTTGACCTTCCAAGCTGAGCGTGAGTATTATAAATGTTAGCACAAATCTCATGGCTATATATATTATATGAGATAACTAATTAAAATCAATGATTGTTTTAGGACATAGAGGTTCAGGTTGGCATAGAGGTAAATTAAACGAAAATACAATGCAATCGTTTGAAGACTCAAAAAAACGAGGAGCAGACGGCATTGAAACTGATATTCGGATTACTAAAGACGATACTCTTGTATTATTTCACGACAAACTTGTCGGTAAAACTAAACAAGTAAAGGTTAATGATTTAACATATAAGCAATTAAAGAGTAAAGTTGGATATTCTGTACCGACTTTAGATACGTTGATTGATTGGGCTGATGACAGCTTCTTATTAAATTTAGAAATAAAAGATCCATTAGCTGTACCCAAATTAATTGAAACTATTAAAGCAAATAAGACTAAACAATATATTGTATCTTCTTTTTGGCACAACCATGTTGCTAAAGTATCTAAAGCAACTGATGTACCATCGGCTATTATTATGTCACTAAGACCAATATTGCTTGAGCCATTTCTACAATTATTACCAGTAAATGCTGATTATATTATTTGGAACAATGATTACTACATCCCTGAATATGCTTTGAAATATTCGAGATTCAAACATCTTGTGTACAATGCTGGTAATGATGATGTTAAAGGTGCTGACGGTGTAATATCAGACAATTTGAACGTTCATTTAATTTCTACAGTTTCTGGTACGTCAGAGAAGTAATAGGATCTGTATCATGAGTACATGGCCCGCCTCTAAACGGTGCCCAACCTGTACCCATTATCATAGAAAAGTCAATCCACTTACGGTCATCAACGACACCATCATCTAATATCTTCCACGACTCTTCAACCATAGTATTAACAAGAAGGGTAGCTACATGAGCCGCGTCTTCTGTAGCTTGATTGCGAACTGCTTTGCCATTTTTATACTTATAAAAGCCTTTACCGGTCTTTTTGCCCAAATGACCATCGTCAAGAATGCTCTTTAATACATCTATACCATCACCTTTAATCTTTAACCTTGCTTCTAAATCTTTAGCAACATGATAGCATACATCTAAGCCAATTTCATCCATCAGTCTAAACGGTCCCATAGGCATACCAAAGCCAATCATTGCTTTGTCAATTGACTCAGCACTAAACCCGTCATTTAGTTTTCCGGCTGCTTGAACTAAGTATGGCAGAAGAACTCTATTTACAACAAATCCAGGACTGTCTTTTACAACAACAGGTAGCTTGCCAATCTTCTGAACAAACTGAACAGCACGCTGAACAGTCTCATCACTTGTCTTACTACCTCTAACAATCTCAACAAGCTTCATTTGATGCACAGGGTTGAAAAAATGTATACCAACAAAGCGCTCTGGTCGCTTCAAACAACTAGCCATATCATCAATTGATAGAGCAGATGTATTTGTTGCGATAATAGCATCATCAGATAATTTCTCCTCAAGTTGTGATAACACTTTTTGTTTAACATCTAATTTCTCAACTATAGCTTCGATTACTAAGTCAGACGTATGTAGCGGAGTATTACCAATACTCGTTGATACTCTAGCTAAACCATCTCTTGCTGCAGGTCTGTCAAACTTATGCTTACGTACACCCTGCACATATAGATCACCTATCTTTTTAAGACCAGCTGATACTGCATCTTCATTGACATCTTTTAATAAAACGTTAACGCCTCTGGAGCTAATCCATTGTGCTATGCCAGCGCCCATTGTACCAGCTCCAACAACTACAGCTTTTTTAATAGGCTTAGTATGTATAGAGGCGAATTTTAATTTTTTACTTTCTTCTTGAAGTCTAAATATTCGAAGGAGGTTCGCCATCTCAGGCGTATTTGTTAGCTCAATAAAAACATCTACTTCTCTTCTAAAGCAATCTTTACGAGCTAATGATCTACATTCTTTTACTGTTTCTATAATTTTATTTGGTGCAGGGTAATTACCATTAGTAGCCTTTTTAACATTTTTGGCTGCTTGGTTGAACACAATAAATGGAGGTATAAAACTTCTTTGTGGTTTTCTTTTGAGTCGCGTTTCTTTACGGATGATGCTTAAACTTGTTGATACAAGATTTTCTCTATGAACGATTTTATCAATCAAGCCTACTTTAAGTGCTGGCTTAGGTGCATACAATTTACCAGTCAATAATGCAGTGAGTGCATTTGGTAATGTAAGTAGTTCAGGTAGTCTAGTTGTACCACCCCACGCTGGTAAAATGCCTAATGTAACCTCTGGCAATCCTAATTTCGTTTTACTGTCGTTAGATGTAATTCTATAATCACATGCTAATGCTAATTCTAAACCTCCACCGAGACACATACCATGAATTGCTGCTACTGTAGGTATATTAAGTTTTTCGATACGCTCAAATGTTGACTGACCTCTACCAATTACATCCCGCAATAAAGGCTCTCTCCATGGTGAGCCCATCTCCATAATTTTAGAGAGTTCAAATAGATCAGCTCCAGCTAAGAAAATCTTATCTTTTTCTGATGTAAAGATGACACCTTCAAGTTTATTACTCGGGTCATTCATCTCTTGTAAACCTTCTATGTCACTTAGAACAGCATTGAGCTCATTAAATGTTTCATTGGTTAATGAATTAGTATTAAATTGTATGACAGCCACGCTACTCTTACCGTGACCATTTACTATTGTTGATGTTATAGTTTTCTGTTTACCCATATCGCACCTCCTTGACCACCACCTACACACAGTGTAGCTAGACCGTTTGATAAATCTCTATGTTGCAACTCTTGCACTAAGTTAATTATTAGTCTGGCTCCCGTTGCTGCTAACGGGTGACCTAATGCAATAGCACCGCCATTAACGTTTAGCTTTTCGTCAGGTACGTTCAATTGTGTTTGACAAGCAAGTACTTGAGCAGCGAACGCTTCGTTTATTTCAATTAAATCTGCTTTTGTGATATCTTTACCTAGCTTTTCTACAGCACGTACCGGGCCTAATCCCATACGCTTTGGATCACATCCAGCATAAGCATAGTCTTCAATATGAGCTATAGGAGTAGCTCCTGTCTTATTCAATCCTTCTTCGGTCATTAACAGCAACGCTGCAGCACCATCAGTTACTTGGCTTGCGTTACCTGCAGTAACTGTACCTTCACGTCTATCGAATACTGGTCTCAACTTAGACAACCGCTCAAGTGTAGCGTCATTTCTTGGACCGTTATCCTCGGTAACATGTTTACCGCTAGGTGAACTGAGACAGTTATCGTTTGTAAGAAAGTATGGAGTTATCTGTTCAGCAAAACGATTGCTGGCTCTAGCTGCTATGGCTTTATAATGGGATAACTCCGAAAATTTATCTTGCTGTCGTCGGGTGATGTCACCTTCACGAGCTAGTAGCTCAGCAGTATGACCCATACCCATATCACATAAATTATCTACCAAACCTTTTTTCAAAGCGACTTCAGGAGAAAAGTCAGATGTTCTAAACGAACAAGCAGTTGTTAGTTTTTGTCCGATCGTTTTAGATCTAGATAGTTTGGTAAATTTTTTAACAGCATCTCTGTTAAAAAGAAAAGGAGCCTGTGACATGCTTTCTACACCACCTACAAGGAACACACTACCTTTTTTATTCGCGGCTTTGTCACAGGCGTAAGTTATTGCTTCGAATCCTGATGCACAGTTACGATGAACAGTTACTGCTGGTACTCTCTCAGGCACACCAGACCTTACGCTTATAGATCTAGCTATGTTACCAATAGTTGTACCAGGTTGATTGCAACAACCGAACACGGTCTCGTCGACGGCATCAGGACTAACTCCGCTGCGTGTAAACAGCGCTTTCGAAGCAGAAATTCCAAGATCTATAGGCGATTCATCTACAAAACTCGTACCAAATTTAACAAAAGGTGTGCGCAACCCGTCGACGATGTAAAGCATTGATATATTTTAAGATGATATTCGAAAAAATCAAATAAATAATCATAGGTATGCCATTTGACAAATTAACATTTGATACTGTGCTTCGTGAAGCGTATGTACATGATATAGAATATGAATCAACTGACCTCGTTATAGAGGCTCAAACGAGGGTTGTCGACGAGGCTATATTTTATCCTAACATTGATACACATAAGCATTTAGAAGTAGATAGAAATATGCTTTCATTTACAAATGATAATACTCAATGGACTCCAGGATCAGCCCCAGAAGATATGACTGGCTGGGAAGATAGATCAATTATGTTTTATGTAAATGTATTTACATATCCGCCTATTGAAGTAAGACGCAATTTGGCTAGAGCGAGAACAGCTGTTGAAGGTAAACCTAAGATGATACCAGCGTATCTTAAAAATCCTAACCATTATGAGAAAATCGCAGGTGGCGATCGAACATACGCTAGCGCTAAAGATCAATATCGCCCACTAGGAGCTTATAACACAGCATGGGATATTGGTAATATTGACTGGGCTGGTTTTGTTAACGGTAGCCCAATGGATACAGCTGGCAAAGATATACATGAGTCGTTACCAGATCAGATCAGAGACTTGAGAGAGTTCGACGCTTCATATAAATGGGAAGTAAATAAACGAGGCGAAGTTGAGTCGCAAATACAAGCCGCCAAACTTATGTACGCTATACTTCGCCGCGAAAATAAAATTATACATAAAATTTTGCAGGCGAGCGGATCAGAAGAATCTATACCAGGAGAGACACAAGAGATAAAATATATTCCTACTGAAGATGCATGGATGAACGCTATAGAAGCTATAACAAATGCATTGATGGGATTCGATACATCAGATACAGCTGTAAGATATCATAGGAGTACAAGAGCAACAGACAACCCACCAGCTGATGTTGTAGACCGACCGACAGGGTCTGTGCAATGTGAGATACTCGACATTTTAGATCCTCGAGATGCGAAGTACCGGCCTGAGATATTCGGGAAGAGGACTCACGTTTCTACGTTTACACATGTAACTGATGAAACTCGAATAATAGATTCCAATACAAACATAAAAGTAAAGCAAAGATTAAATGTTGCTAGAACAGCAGGTATTCTTGCTCATTTAATACCTATGTTTGAGAAAGGTTATATAGATATATTTCTAACAGGACGTTGGATGGCAAACCAGAGGCTTGGTATAGATAATGTGAAAGCAGCGTTTGAGGAAACGTGGACCACAGGTGGAGCGACAGTTAAGCCCTTATTATCGCTTATTCAAACACATCACGGAGCTGGTCATTCTGAATTTCCGATAGAATGGAATTTTCTCCACTCTATAAACATACCAGACTATGAGACCTTTTTAGATATTATTGTACTGGGCTCTAACAAACAACTTCCAAAAGATGAAATTATACTTGGTAAATTGATACCAGGTCAAACATATTCTCGTGAAGCAGCTTTAGATGCTTTTACCAAATATAGTGCCGAATATGTTTTTCAGATTAGTAAAGAAGGTAAAGAATATAGGTCCGATTTAATATGTAGTGGACAAGCTGATCTAGGTCAAAGTAACTGGTAACTTAGAATCCAGTTTCCCTAGTATCTATTTTACGATCTATTTCGCGAGGAGCGGGACCATCTGCATCAGGCAAACTGGCAGGTTCTACGTCCCTTTCACCAGCACTAGGACCTCTAACTAAATCATCATATCTTTGAATGTCAGCATATGCTTTAGCAGCGCGCTGACGAAGAGCATTTATTTCATCTTCTGTAGTAGCTGATTTTAATTTGCCTTCAATATCATCAAGCTGATCTTTTGTATCTTCTATTTCCTCTCTATCAACAGGCGTATCGTCATCTGGTGTAGTTATTGGCTCTTCTTGTGGTTCAATTTGTAATCCATTATCGTCTGCAGACGTTTCATCTCTACCCATTACTTCTTTGAACTTAAATCCTGGCCGGGCTGGTCCTACTCTAAATTGATTGACCATAGAACCGTCAGGTAATGAGTGGACTGTACCAAACGTTCTACCGTTTTCATCTTGTACAGCAAAGCTAACTTGGTCGCCATATATTACAGGAATAGAAATTAATTTACCTTTTGGAGCAATTACACCGACCTGTGATCCTTTCTCAACATCGATAACTGATAATCGGCTCTCTGTTTGTGATGGGATTACATTATACTTACCTTGACCTTTATCTTCAAGGCGTTTATCTAGCTCAGCAATCTTATCGTCAACATATTTCTTTATGTCTTCAGTCGAATTTTCCTGAGCTTCTTTATACAGAGAATAATACTTGCTAAATTCCATCAATATTATTTATTATCTTGCATGTTCCTTCAATAAATCTTATTATATTATTATGTTAACGGGAAAAATATACATGTATCACAATGAGAATACTAAAACCGCCATTTGGTCGAATGAAAAGTATTACAGCAAATCATCAACTAATTATGAATTTGAAGTGATGGCAGGTATTCATGAGACTGTTAGAGTAGCTAATGATTCGGAAAGCGTAGACGATTTGCTTCACGGTGTTAAAATTATGTTAGCAACATCTGGAAACAAGATCTCTTGACATATCAGAAGCATAATATATAATATAAAAACATGCAAACAAACGTACAGTCAAATTTAGGTACAATTTTCGTTGACATTGACAAATGCAGTAGCAATGATTTAATTATTGCAACACCACAGCCTGGATTAAAAGTTTACTTTAACAGACAGACAGGCGGTTTAATTAAATTTCAAGTAGATCTTGGCACCTGTATGGAGCAAGAAGATAGTATTGTTCAATATAATGACGATGAAGATACATTGTACATTAATCTTACAGACGAAAATCAGAAAGCAGATGGTCTATGTGATCTAATTTATATCGATCGCAAACAAAACATACTTATATCAGCGAACAGAAACACTGTAGGTAACCTCGTAGGTCTAGAAATTGTCGGTGTATCCAGAATCGTTGATTAGTGAAAATAATTACCGTCACCATCAACTCGCGCTATGGTAGTTGAATGGTATTGTCCCCATTGACATGACTGAACTTCATCGCCTGCAGGTGTCGTTACAATAATTTTACCATCTGTAACTCCTTGACGTCTCATGATGTTCATTCGCGCAATTGCAAAGTTCTGAGCTTGTTTAATATTATCAAATAAAGGTAGACCTCGCTCCTGCCAATTAACGGGATCTAAAATTTCTACACAGAATGGCCCATTAGCACCTTCGTTGATGAGTATTGGTTTTGGTTTAGCGTGTACAGCAACACTTAGCCCTAGTATGCTCGCTAGCCCTTGAATGAATGACCGTCTATCCATATAATTAATTATACTACCCACGTGGGTATAATCCAGGCGGAATTGATCTAACAAACGGCCAATAATTCAGATCCACTTCTGGATGCGTTGTTCTATTAACACCGTCATGCTCTGTAGGATAGCCTCCTTCATATATTTTAATGTTGTGGACAAGATCTTTTCTTACTAAAGACAATTCAAGTAATGTTGGTATCCTATAAATGTCTACGTGCTCATTCCATCCCCAATTGTTTGCATGAGCATGTATCATATAAAAATGCTCATTAAGCTTCTTTAATACTTTTGTTGGCAGCTCTTGACCGTAATGATCTGTTGACGGATTTGGATTAGGGAACTGATGACCATGACATTCAAACATAATTTGTTCGAATTTGAGAAGAGTCTCATCAGAGCAGCAATCAAGCGACGCCCATTCATGGCCCTCTACATCCATCTTAAGAATCATTCGCTTGTCACCATCTTCAAACTCTTCTATATAATTCTCTAATGTATCAATATTATCTGTCGTATGGTCGCCTATACCTCTTTTATAGAAATGCCCGTTGGGTACTTCTTCTGGTAAGCCATGAATAGTATGGTCAAACATTCTAATTGTTGGACCGTTTGAATGAGCATATCTTTCTGCAAATGCTTTATCAAAGCTAACATCTTGTTCTACTCCGAAACTATACACAACTTCGATTCCATGACAGAGTGAATCGATTAATACATACCCACCATCATTAGGATGACCTACACGTACCTTAGGTAGATCTGTCTCATGGATTTTTATCTCATTCAAAAAGTTATATGTGACACTCATTATTATAATTTATGGCAGGCAAGCTGGGAATCGAACCCAGAACCCTCGGTTTAGAAGACCGATGCTCTATCCAATTGAGCTACTTGCCCTTAAAAATGTTCCTACTTTGTCTGTTAATACTTCACACATTGCTCTATGTGTTGTGTATTTACCGCCTACCATTGAAAACGTTCTACCAGTATGCTCAATAGTAAAATCTCTGCTTATCTTTCCAGCTTCTTTATCGCTTCTAGCTAAAGGTCTTAAACCTACATACTCATCTATTATGTCTTCAATAGTAATATCTTCTTTACTAAATTGGTTTATTGCATTAATAATATATTCTCTATCTGCTTTTTCAATAGATATGTTATTCGGATCACCATCATATAAATCATCTGTTGTACCTATAATGGTATTGTTCTTATATGGAATTGTAAAAAATACTCTGTTGTCTTTTGGATTAATTAATATCGTCGCTGTTTGTGATTTTAGTTTATCGGTAATAAGATGAACTCCTTTGCTCGGAGAGGTCATTTTGCTATTCCAAGCACCTGTAACATTTATAAGCGCTTTACATTTAATATCTCTCTTATTTGTTACAACATGTACGTGACTAATGTGTTCGATATAATCAACAACTTTTTCATTAGTATATATTTCTACAGAATTGTCGCGAGCTTTATTTGCTATTTCAAATACGATCTCATCATCGTACATTAATGCGTCATAGTATTGAAATATACACGTTGTATTGTCTGTCTTTAACCAGGGTAACATATGAGCAACATCTTGCTTAGACGCTCTCTTAGACCCAGGCATCGAAGAGCCTATAGCTAGTATATCATATAGTTTTAATCCTAACCACATCTTAATCATATTAAACGTAGAATAAACAGGAAATATAAATGGCAATGGTTTAACCATATTAGGGTATTCAGCTACAAGTCTGTTGCGTTCTTGTAGGGACTCTTTTACTAGACCGAATTCTAAGTTCTCCAAATATCTTAACCCTCCATGAGCGAGCTTAGATGTTTTAGAGCTTGCGCCATTAGCGAGCGATTTTTGTTCGAACAAAATCGTCTTAAAATTCTTTTGACTACATTGAAACGCTGTTGATACACCGTTAATCCCGCCGCCGATTATACAAACATCATACATATAACAATGGTGGGCCCGGCCGGACTCGAACCGACAGCCAATGAATTATGAGTTCACTGCTCTAACCAATTGAGCTACGGGCCCTTGGTACCGAGAGAGGGACTCGAACCCTCACAAACAAATGTTCGACAGATTTTAAGTCTGTTGTGTCTACCAATTCCACCATCTCGGCTATCGCACAATTATATCATAAAGTCAATAGAAGTCAATGCAGAACAATAAATATTTGAAATGACGGAGAAAGAACAAAACTTAATTTGGGAAAGTTATATTTCTGAAAAGAAAGATGACGAAAAAACAGTTTCTAAAAAAGCTGACGTTGATAAAGATGGTAAGCTTGCTCCATGGGAAAAAGCGAAAGCTGACAAAATCGCTCAAAATGATGATGATCCTGATACTCATGCGTGCGCTACAAAGCTAGAGCATACTCAATTTGGCGTTGGTACGCCTATTCATGCACGTCACGCTCAGCCAGATGGTAACGGTAACATTGCATGGTATGCATGTGTATTCGAGCACGGAACTGAAGTTGTTGACACGTCTGATTGCAATGTATTAGATGAAATGAATCATGGCAATCATAGTGATGACTAATAACGATCAAAAAGACATCTGGCAACAGTACCTATTAAATGAGACTGACGATAGTGACTTTGCAATCTCTCGTGTGAAATGTGCATGCGACGATTGCGGCTATTGGAGAGAAGGTGGCTTATGTATAGCACCGGAAATCGAATTAGGTTATCAAAAAGACGCGAACGGGCGTGTTATTTGTGAGTGTAAGACCTATGAGGGAAAATAGTGTTAAAGCAGCTCCTTTAACATATTAACAACAACAAATTTAAGATTCTTCCATTCCTTTAATCTTCTAAGAGTATATGGTAACCAATTCTCTCCGTATGGTACATATATTCTAACTACTTTACCTTCTTCTTTTAACCTCTTTTGTATGTCTCGACGCACACCATACAAAAATTCATATTGATTGTGATCTGTAAGTATATCTAATAATGATTCGTCATGAGTTGCTATTGTTATGTCTTTACTCAGCGCAGCGTATAGTATAAACAATTCATGTATACGTTCTAAATCAGAAACGTTGTCAGGTTCATTGTATGCTCCTTTCACCAACCTGACGGGTATGTTATTGTCTAAAAGAGTTTTTATGTATGCATATGTGTCAGGATGATTAGCTTGTATTGCACATCCTGTTTCATAATCAACAGCCATTGTTACTGTATCAAATGTTACACGCGAATCTTCCATATCTAATCTAATTGTATTATTCGTACTACGAGCATAATCCGCAAGTTCACTTAATACTGTAGCACATAAGTTTTTAGAGTTAGAGCTATCCATTAACAACCCGAACTGTGAAGGTTTAACTGATATATCTATATTGGAATATGCATCTAATATTTTAGTATATTCTTTGAATGCCTTTTGAACGTCTTCTAATGTTGTAGACATCTCTCCTACATAGTCAACAGTCACTTGGTAACCGTCTTGAATTAGTTCATCAATTACAGGCTTTGCTGAAGTAAAATCATACCCAGCTATAAAGCGTTTAGCTAATGGGTATAATATTTTCATATCAATCACTCGGTTTGTTTAAGAAATCAGATGGTCTTAACTCGTGAAATTCAAAATCTTGCTTTTGAGATTCGCTACCATCACCTTTTTTCTTTGGCGGGTCACCTTCACCTGGACGACCTTTACCTTTTTCGGATGGTTTCAATTGACCTAATACTGGCTGACCTTTTGCTAATCGCCCTTTTACCTTTTCTAATTGCTCGTGAAGCTTCCTGCTATAATCCATTTCATGTAATCTAGGCTCAATACCATCTTGCTTATATCCAAAGAACTTGAGTATAAAATTCTCGTCACTCTCTGCTGATTCGAGTAAGACATATATCTTACCATCATACTCTAATATCTTATTTGGCTCTTTAATAATAACCCAATGTATTGCTATCTTATCAGGGATGTCATCTTGCTCAGCTGCCCAGCCTAAGAATGTATGTATAAGAGTATAAAATAGAATTGTAAATGAGCAAAAGCAGGCAATCAAAGCTGTTCTAATATACCATTTAAGCTTTGATTCATTTAGTATCCAAAAAGTAAGACCACCGAATACTAGCAGTAGGATGGGAAGGGTAATATTCATTAGTAAAGCCTACTGGAACTTCCAGGTAAATTATTTAATTGCTTATTAATCATATCTTTCTGCTTATTAAGCTCAATCCAGTGTTTTAATGTACTGCTTCCATGTCCATATGGTTCAGGTAGTTTGACATGGTCTTTAGTTTGAATTTGTGGCGGTTCACCCCACCCGTACGGAAAATAACCACCATTCGGTGCTTTATGAAACTTACATCCTGTAAATAACAACCCTAATAATAATATCCATTTTACCATATGCTTAATTTACCTTTCAATATATCTATAAACATTTTAATATCACATCTCTTAGCTTGCAAGTAACCAATTTTATGGAATGAAGGTCTATTACCTTTCTTACCAAATATGTAATGACTACTTACTGCAAAAGGATATACAATCAACGGAGCCAATAATAGAAGCCAATACTTTTGTATGTAAAAACAGTAAATGATATATAGAATAGTAGCTACTTGTCCGATAAAGTGTAGTAATCTAACTTTCGGATTACTGTGATTACTTAGATACTGTTCGTAATGTTTATCCATCGTCACCAATCGCGTCTACCGGGCAACTCTCCATAGCTTCTGCACAAGCATCTGCCTCGCCTTGTTCAGTTGGCTGCTTGTAAACATAGGAGTAACCATCATCATGGTTGGTAAAATTCTCTGGTGCTAACTCGCGACACAAATTGCAATCAATGCACTGTGTATCGACGTAATATTTCCCAGGAGCGTTATCGTTGTATTTGTCTTCTTTATCGGCCATTGTTATTCGCCTAATGGTTTAACTAATTTAGCTGGTAATTCATTTACTTCAAGAACGTTACCTAGTGCGTCTGTCTTAAATCTAAACGCAGTTAATTCTTCACCGGTAACTGTAAATGTTCTTTCTCGTACAACCACTTCTTTGTACGGTTTAATCTTAACTAGTTTAATGGTAGCTTTGATCGGTTCATCATCTGGCTTACTGTATACATGAACAGTAACAATATTCTCACCCGCTGTAACACCTCTGAACGATACAACTTCTTCATTGTAATTAACTACTGTACCTTCTTGACCATTAGCTAAACTATTATTTCTACTCTTACCAAGTGCGTCATGATCTAATGCAATTAAGCTACCTTGGCCACCTTCTCTATTATTAAAGCATGCTACATGACCAGTAGCTGCTTGTACGTATAAATCTAAATCGTCGTTACTTTCTCCATCCCATGTTAAGATAACCTCATAGATAACATTAGGAGGTCTCATTTTAGTCTTTTCTTCTTCTGTCTTTAATAGAAAAAGAATTGCTACTAACATCAGCAAGCAACAGAACAGCACATCAATAAATGGCTTGAATGTAAAAAATTTCTTTTCATCCTAAAAAGTGTACTACAAGTTTACCCATCAGAGCTCCTACTCCGCTTAGCACTAATACACCTCCGGCGAGGTATAAGAATATAATGGCCCAATCTTTCATTTCTTTATACCATTTTTCAGTATTAGTAACTGCAATTGCAGCAAGATGCTGAATACAATACCACATATGGTTGTATAAAATGCCGTATTCAATCCTGTTTTAAGACCGGCTACAATCTCACTTACAGGCTTTGAACCGTCTAAACTGCCTCCAGTAGCTAGTACTAAACCAATAATAGTACCAAGTAAGCCAAAGGAAAAGAAATGCTCAGCTGTAAACCAACCTAATGAAGCTTTCTTGTTAATCTCTCGACGCTCATCTTCTTTAGCAATATCAGCTTGAAAACTCAATTGACCAACCCTTACTGTCATTACTGTAAATAACAGCATAATTAGGAGTGCTAGAAATGATTTATCATTTTGTAAGATTAAAGAAATAGCTCCCTTCGCTTCTGCGAAGAAGAGCCCGGTACAAGTTACTGCTACAAGCAGAAACCACTTAGTAAAAGTAGTCATAGTGTAATAATATTTAAGGGGAGTATGGTGCTTTATCTATCATTGATAATAAGCTTATGTATGTAGCGTGAATGTTTCTATCAGTATTCAAAGCAATATCAGGTCTACCTACTTCAAAATCTTCTACATGATATTCTTTTCTTATATCTCGATTAGTCTGTAGTAATATTGTAGTAACATATTTGTTATGGAGCCGAAGATCCTCTCTCAACCATTCATATGGATTTACCAATGCGAGAATAACTGGTCGATCACGCGTTTTACTAAGAAATGTAGCTATAGTATGAGCTCTTGTAATATTACGCTCACGACCTTCTCGCGAGAAATCGTTATTTACAAAGAGTTCTCTAAGCTCGTCACCGTCAATAATATGAGGCGTATCGAGATGTTCAGCTAATAGCTTGCTTAACGTTGTTTTACCTGCTCCCGGCTGACCGTAGAGTACATATATCATGTTAGTCTTTACACTCACAATCACACTCTTCTGTGTCACATTCACCTTTAAGGCAGCAGCCAGCAGCGCAATGATTGCATCTATCACATTCGTTAACAACAGGTGTACGACCTAACCAGTCACAGCCCATATTCATAAATGCTGCAATCGTCAATAATACTAGTGTATGTTTCATCATAGTTATTTAGGCTTTGACATGTCGGATATTCTACCGCTTAATAATAGGAGCCAAGCCGCTGATATAGTAAGCCAAGTACTACCGTTAGTCATAGATGCAATAAACACACAAGTACTTAAAATTAATAGCGCTATACTAATCCATTCAAATATTGTATCATTTTTCATCTGAAATATATTTATTACGCTTTATTTCTAAATCACACTGAGGTATAAAATTATTAAGAACATCGAGAAATTGAGTACAATTAAATGTTTTTATTTTGCCTGACGTTTGTTTTCTTGGATCAGTAAATGCACATAAAAAATTAAACGATCTTCGAAATTGTGTTTCGCGAGGCATCCCTGTTAAACTACCTCTGTTAAAGAGTCTATCCAGAATATGTGCGCTACTACGAACAAAAAAGTGATGTATTGTTATCGGATATAAATCATACATCCATGCAGGATCGTGGTGCCGAAATAATGCACCGCTATACCGATTTCCGCTAGTATACCCAGTCTTTGTCCACCCCGGCTGGGTACTATGATCTGCCGGTAATATTCCTTCTGGCCAAATGGTTTTGTTGCCAAATACATTCACACTAGTATGCGGGTCACATGTTCTATGTATGTTGAATATTTCATTTGACATTGAACAATTTAATATCGACTTTACATTAAAATTGTCCATATAATATTTGTAGTGTTCAATAGGATGCTTTAATGTAGGTACACAGTGACCCTGGGGTCCAAAGTTTCTTCGCGGTATTTCTAGGCCGCTTTTATCCTCATGCTTTGATAAAAATTCCTTTAATGGTATGTCATTGTATGGGAAAATATATTCATCATCGTCAATAAAGCACATCCATGTAGCGTCAGATCCATACATTGACAGTACACGATTATAAACATTAATCTGTCTTGACCATTCATAGTATTGATCGCCACATCCGATATGGTCAGCTGGGTCATCATCTATATATGTAATGACATCTGAATAATCAGCTAATACATCTTTGAGAGGTACACTGCAACCATCATCAAGAATGTAAAAATGTTCTACGCCAATGTATTTGTGCCATGATATCCAATGCAACGCATCAATTATAAAACTTGTTTTAATAATTAAACATGCTGTTAGATAATGCTTCATGGCAGATTGAGCCCATTTTCTATAAGTATTTATTGAGAAAGCTCTACGAGTATAGTCCACCCGTAGAGCTTTTGCGCACGATACTTATTAGTTAATTTGTACTTTACGTGCTTTTGTTTCTATAGGCTTAGTTTTGTTAACGGTAATTTCTAACAGACCGTTTTCAAAACTAGCTTTAATATTATCAACGTCTAGACTACTGTTGTCGAGAGTGAACGTACGCTTAAAAGAGGATCTTTTTAACTCTTTTCTAATATAGTTTGGCACTTCTTCGCTCTCATCGTTACCGTCTTCGTTAACATATACTCTTGCTCCGCCTGAGATTGATAGTAAATGTTGTGATGCATTCGTCTTGTTTTGCTCGACATCAATTTCAACATCTTTTTTACATAAGCCTGGAATCTCTGCTACAATTAAGATTTCTTTGCTTCTGTCGATGATGTCTACTCTCGGATAAGCTCCCTTACTAAAAAAGTCTACACCAAACTCTTTAGTCATATCGGGAAATGTTTCACCGAGCATTTGATCGAACAATGTGTCGAATGGTTGAAGGAATTCGTCCCGGAAACCGGGACCCATTAGGGTTAGTTTTCGTTTATTCATTATGTTTTTCTCCGTGCCAGCCACATTCATTGTGCACTAGCTATCAACAGCCGCTTTGCGTACTGCTGTAATTATTTATAGCTGATTAACTTGATAAAATCAACTTTTTTAATCTCTCCACAAACATGTCGACATTCCAACGCTTCGGGGATCAACCGCTTTTACTTCTAGCAGCTCAGCATACCGACGAGATTGTCTCATCGCAAGGATAGGATCATATTCGGTTTGCTTGATTTCTTCGAGATAGTCGATATAATTATCGATACAACGGTCTACTGAAACATCGGGATCGCAGACATTTTCAAGGAAGACTTGTTTCATTGTCAACATTCCCATGTAAGTACTTATATCTTAATATATTAAAAATCGAGGAAATAACGTGAGAATAATTATAGAAGAAACGGATCAAAATTCAGACAATAAACGACGGTCAGCTGTAGAATGTGAAAAAGATGATGTATCTATTGATACAGCGCTTGATATGATCGTTCGCTGTTTGCTCTCTTATGGATATGATAAAAGTGTAATAGGAGAATATCTTTTGAAACTTGAAATACAAGCTAATAATTCGGCGCCCAATACAGAATCTGAAGAATAAAATGAATAAATATTTCTATGAACAGTATAATAGGAGTCATAGGAGTTTTATTACTAACGTTTGTTATAATACCATGGACGGCTATGACGCTTATTAAATGTATCAAAAACTTCTGGGATGAAAACAATCGTTTCGATTGATTAATACTGTCTTTAGTATAATATATCTATATGGAACAACCGCCAGTAGAAGAGTACTTATCGTTTTTATGGTCACAAATGCAATATGATTGGTCCGTGTTTACCACACCATGGGTTCTTTATACTGTAATCCCTGCAGTGTTGTATCTCATATTTTTCTATATTAAATGGTGGATACTATTAGCTCCAATAACCGTACCACTAACATTGTTACGACGATCATCAACACCAGATAATATTGATAAAAAAGACGTAGAAGAAAGCGTAACTAGGTTATTAAAAGGTTAAATATTATTGTGAACAGTGGCGAAACAAACGCTATTTATAGCCATTATAGGGGCAATTACCCTAAGGCTCCATCTAAACTTGTTGACAATAACGCTCAAAACTTCCTTGATTCCGAAGTAGTACCTGTATGTAAAATGTTTGAAATGAATGATGGTAACATTCAAACATATCTAGCTTCACGTGGATATACGGATCCCAATTACGCCAAATATGTGGCGCAGCAGATAAAATAAAGCTTGAGGTTCCCCTAGGAATCCTATATATTATTAGTATATGGAATACATTGAAATGACCCGTAAACAGTTGACTGAATCTGTTGATAATATGATGTCTAAAGCATCAATTGCTGATAAGAAATGGATCTGGAATTATTTTCAAGAACATGATAAGTTCCCGGTCCTATTAGACGAGATGGATGAGAAGCCACGTCCCGTCGTTTCTGGTGAAGGTACCTGGAACGGTGGACAAGAGTGTCCGTTCTAATAAGTAATATGGATGCCGACCTATTTATCAGAAGTTATATTACCAGAAGCTGTACGGCCAGCCGGGCCCGCTAAGGATACAATATACACCCAGTTAAATAGATTGTCAACTTCTTTAAGCAAATCGAAGAATAAGAGCGTTCAAAAATGGCTCAAAGAAAATGAAAACTTTACAGAGTTTTCAGATACATACGAGCTAATGTCTCATATTAAAAAGGTGAAAGATATAATTAATAGAACTCGATCTTTTACAAAAGTAGATGAGAGATGTTATCTTATATGCTGCGCTCTACTTTTTAGACTATCGCATATGCAACGTTAATAAGCTGCGTGATACAAATAATCGACAATGTCAGATCCTGTTTTGAGATCTATAATATGATCGACTAGTTTTTGAATGTTAGGTACATGAACGTTCTGTACATGACTCTTAACTAAGTCTTTAATCTCCTGTGTTGAACGGTCTAATCGATGATAATCGTCACTAGATAACATTGATGGATGAACATCATACTCGTCCTCTATCTTATCGAGGAGAGTTAAGGCTACCTTTATTCGAACAGAAGCAACTCGGCGAGGTGATACTTTAGCAAACCGAAAACGTTTTGGAGTGCTCTTTTCATATGATTTATCATATAGCTCTAAGAGCTTATCAGCTTTGTTATTAAATGGTGAGTTGGTCGGTGTGTTTAGACTTTCCTTATGACGATTATACAGCTCTCTGTACTTACATCCATCTTCAAAAATGTTTTCGTCAATCTCTTCACCGAGAAAGTAAGCTGATTCGTATGCGTATTTACCTTTCATAAATTATACTCCGTAATGTGATTCATGTGAATGTAACTGGTCCATAACTTTGCCTAAGATTGAACCTTCATAGTCGGGACTTGGATTGCCCATATGATCTTTCGGTATATCTGGATCATTTGGATCAATAAAGTTTCTCCATGCGCGAGATGTTTCTGGATTTTCAAACATACCTCCTGTTAGCCAATCAAAGAATAAGTCCGCTGCATCACCGTCATGTTCGCGTATATTCGTCATCATAGATGCAACTGATTCAATAGGAGCGTGTCGTAATACATCAACAATCTGATTGTATATAGCTTCGTCTCGCTTTGCTACTAATCGCGCTACTTTAATTTTAAGCGCTTGCATTTGATCTCCAGAAGCTTTTGTAATTAGCTCAGGACTTTCAACATAATTATCCCAATTAACTTGTCTGTAATGATTCAAGTAAGTATCAAAATCAGATGCCCATGTATATCCACAATTTTGAGCAGCAGCTTCTTGGATTGCGTCCCAGATAGATACCTCAGGTTGACGACCTGTCTTTTTCATCTGTGCATACTCTCTTTTAATTTCTTTTAACTCTGCAGAGAATCTAAAAATAGCACGTGGAGTCGGGAACGGATCATTTGGGCTCTTTTCAGCATCCGGCTTCAAATAAAAGTTTGTCTTCGGGTTATGTTGTACAAAAGAAATAATAAGTGGATCTACTCCTGATTTGCGAGCGTATTGAATCCACTCTTCAGGGTCAGCTACTAGAGCTGTTATTCTAAATCTATTAATAAGAGGCTGTGGCAATGCATTACTACCGCTACCTACATCAAATTCAGACGCTAGGTTACTAGCCGCTACTATAAACGTACCATCAGATAAGGATGTATTACCAACCTTACGGTCCAATACTAAGCCGAATAGTGCATTATGTACATCAGGATGAGCATGGCCGAGCTCGTCTAGGAATATAACTCCTGCAACTCCTGTCAACCCGAACAAATATATCCATGCAAATTGCTTTGTTTGCAAATATGGCTTGTCAGTATCAGCAATGTTTGGTATACCCGTTAAGTCAAACGGCTGTAATTGAGAAGCTCTAACATCAGAATATAAAAAGTAATTCCCAGGATTAGCTTCAATATCTGAATAGTCGGATATTTTAGATACATCTACAAATTGTCTATTGTCTGCTGCAGCTATTCGTCTAACAGATTGCTGTACAACTTGACTTTTACCTAAACCAGGATCACCAAAAATTAAGAGTGCGCCACCGTCTGGGCTATTTCTTAAATGATAGCTACGGTTAACGAAATACTCGAGACGTTTATAAGAGTGAGCTGCTATATTTAATTGTTGTGTAGGTAGATTACCTTGTTTATCAGGTTGAGCTCCAGGTACAGGAACTGTTAATCTTTGTGGTCGCTGACGAGCTACCTCTCCTGTATCGGGGTCACGAGGGCCCATGTCTGAATACTGACCAATATCATCCTCATCAAACTCTGGATCTTTAGGCATTTGGCCGCGGAGGCGTTTAATCTCGTCCTCTTCTGCCTCGAACAATTTTTTACGTTTCGTATATTCGTTGAGAAAGCTCATTTTATGTATTTAGTCTATCATCTTTACGGTTTCACCGTACTGGTTTAGTATATCTTCTGTACCGCTGCTGGTTATTATAAATAGTTTCTTCGCACCTTGAACGAATTCAGGCCGATCTTCATATATTTCTCCATCCGTTAAATATACAATGAATTTCGGCTTCGTCTGTTGTTTATCATAATATAATTTAACTGATGAGATGTTAGTACCACCTCCACCAGCAACACCTCCACTTATATCTTCTATATTACCTCTAGAATCCATTCGCTTAACGTCTTCAACTGATGCATCCCAATATAATATATCAAATTCAGTCTTAAATGTCCTAGCTAGCTGGGTAAGCTCAGCGTGAAATTTACTTAAATCCTCTTGAGGTACAGACCCTGATGTATCAATAGCGGCTACTAATGTTACTGTAGGGATTGGCTTGTCTGTTTTCATAGGCACATATGTACCTATAGAATGTGAGACTCTGGCCGGGCGATCATATAAAGTGGCACGTTTCGTTCTGTTCATCTCGAATGTAACATATCTTCTCAGTATAGCTCTCCAATCAAGCTTAGCTTTCTGATCGCCTGTTATATGTCGCATTGAATTACCAAGATCTGATCCTGCTTTACTTCTTTTTTGAGCTTCAGAAGCAGCGTCTTGTACAACCTTTTGGACATCATCCTCAGACATCCTCCCAGGTCTCATACCTTGCTCCTGCGCTTCATTAGATAACTCACCCTCGTAATCGTGTTGATCAAATCCTTTTTCAGCTTCGTCACTAACATCATTACCCTTTGCTGCCTCGTCCTGTAACTCTTTGTATATCTCTTCAGACGATTTGCCTTCAACATTTATTGAATAATCATCAAAATCAAAGTCACCGTTAACACTAGGTATTAGTCCACCTGCAGGCAACGATATACCATCCTTTACTAGTGTATGGTTAATAGCCAGATCGGTAGCAATGTTCCAAAGCTTTGGCTGCCGGTTACCTATTCGACGTAAATGATGAAGTGAAATATGCATCATCTCATGACATAAAACGCCAATAACTTCTTTATATGATATCGACTCTGTTGCAAAGTATATGTTAATATAAATGTTACCCTTAGCATCTACGGCCATTGTAGGTATCTCTTCGATCATATATCCAGATCCTCCTGTCTTTTCAGCTTGTTCTGCTGTTTTGACAGGTATAATTCTCATACGCATCATTAACTCATTGAAGAAAGGATACCTCTTGGAAAATGTAATCAGAGCAGATCCTAAGAGATCCTGAAAACTCATACCAGATCCTTGCTCATTAATTATTGACTTGTAATAGTCTTTATAGGTCACAGCAATAAATATTTATGTTCTAATGAATTTTACGACATATTTTAACGAAAATCAAGGACTAAGTACAACACCGCGGTGGACTGTAATGTTCCCTGACAGTAAAGGTAACTACAAATATGTCAAAGACAAGAAATGGTTGGAATATTTTGCTCAGCTTTTTGAAACGGGCGACGTTGATTACTATTCTGAGATTGACGGTTATCTAACTGATAAACCAAGCAAGAATGTTCAATGGAATACAGAGAATGGTGCGAAGAATTGGGCTATGTGGGCGATAAAATCGCTGATAACTAAAGAAACTTACCCTCGAATAGTTCAAGTAAAGGTTGACCTCGCTCCAAAAATGAAACCTTATCAGTTGATAATATATGAATTGTTTCGGAGGGATGCATTAATAGATTTTGGTACGCGTAATTTTGACACCAGAGATATAAAAGAAGCGAATATAGATGCTACAGATGGTGGATGGGGATTACGACATCCGAATGAAGGACCAAACCTTAATGTATGCTGGTTTCAGTACGCTAATTTACAAGGACCATATGCATCAAGAAGCAATTTTCTCGCTCCAGGTACTGAATCGTTTCCAAAAGTAATGGATAACATTTTAGGGTTAGGTATAGCTGGCGTACAACCTAAAGAAGGTAGGATGAATAAGTATAGGTTATTTGAAAGACGCGATCCGTTATTAGATGACGCTGAGTTAACAGAGCAAGTTGTAAAGCGCATAATGGCAGTAAATCAAAAAGATGAAAAACATGCAGATGAAGTTGCTAACAATATTGATTTTACAGCATCGACCGGGTTACAGCATGCTATGGATTTTGTAGTAGAAAGAAAACTGAAACGTAATCGGTTATTATATTATTATGCCTATCATGTTTTAGGCAAAGGATGGGGCGCAGCTGGCTTTCCAGAGATGGAAGCTTTTATATGGGAAAAAATAGAACTCCATCACGACTCACATCGCAAAATACCTAATTGGGGTACCTTGTATGTTCAGTTAGACGGTGTTAGAATGCCAACAAGCGCAGTACAAGGAGGGCTGAGAAGATTGTGAAAAATTTTAGACAATTTTATAATGAGAGTGTAGACAGAACTAAACAACACATGTCCGGCAATTTCGGCGGGGTGTATGACAAATACCTGCAAGGTACTGTTACAGTTGTTCAAGATGCTTATCGAATTTGGAATAATGCGACTAAGGAATCATATCTTATTGGCCGAGTAAAAGGACATCCAAACAATGATCAAAACTGGGAAACTAATGCTAGACTGTACACAATGGATGAGGTTGAGAAATTTCTTGGGCCTGAATTAGCGGACAAATGGATAGACGATTTAGGTGACCCAGGCTTAGAAGACAGAAATAATTTGAGTGGTCCAAGGTTTAATATAACTATTGAAGGAATTCTATATAAAGGAGAAACGCTCCCGTTATATGCACAAGAAGTAGAACGTAGAGGCAAAACTGAAATTAGGAAATGGATCATTCCTTATTTTAGTCACGACAAGGAAGGGTCTATTTGGTTCGATAGTCCTGAGATAGATAGATTTGTGACAGATAATCAAACACCTCAAGTCAAAGGAGCATTAAAACGATTATGAATATAGATAAAGATATATTTGATCTTTATAATGAGGCGTTGTCTCGACGAGAAAATTCAGTAGATGCTATATTGAAGATGGATCTCTATCATGGTTTTTTTAATTTTGACGTAGGAGGTAAACCATTCCATCGAGAAGTTCAACAGGCTACTGGCTCGCCGTGGTATGTAACTAAGGAAGAAATGGAGGAGTTTGAGAGGCGTCGAGAAAAGAAAATCACCAGCCGGTCCACCGCGGAAGTCAAAGCGTTCGGGCGAAATCAACCGCCCGCTGACAAAGAAATCATATGGGGGCTACGTGCTCCAAAAGGATTGCCTGTTATTTTGGAATTTACTCAGTTTCAGTCCAATAAAGTAGAACACAGATTTATAGGTCATGGTGAAGAGACACAAGCTGAAGATCCAGAAGCTTCTTCATCTAATTGGTGGTTTAAGATAGAAAACTTTACTGGTGGTGATAACGGATTTAACACCTACGAAGCAGTAAGAGAATTTGCATCAAAATATTTTGACATGTCATCAAGGGCAGCAGTAAAAGGCGGTCTAAAACGATTATGATAAGCTTTAACCAATTTTATAAAGAAAACTACGCTGACGGTAAAAAGAAAGGTAAGAGCCGTCCGGGCAGGGTCAAACGAGCTGGAGCTAGTTGTAAAGGGTCAGTAACTTCTCTTCGTAGTAAAGCTAAAAAATATGGTGGTGAAAAAGGTAAGATGTATCATTGGTGTGCTAATATGAAAGGTGGTAAAAAGAAATGAAAAGCTTTGACCAATTTTATAAAGAAGCGTATCGCCCGATGGATTCAGGATTGCCTGGACTTCCAGGGAAAGAATGGGATGAATATAAAAAGAAATGGCTTGAACAACACAAAATAGGAATGTTGAAGTATGATTTGTATTGGTGTATTTTAGAAAATGCGATAGATGGTTTTGCTGAGAGAAACGATACCGGTGAGCGAATATTCCCTGTTAAAGGTCGAACACATGAAGACCACTACAAGCAAAAGTTTCAGCAAATAATAGACTATTTATATCATTCATCAGACCCTTTGTTAACACACCAACAACATAAGGATATTATAATGTCACACCAAGACACGCCGCTGCATCCGGTAGATGTTTGGGAAAATGAGTGGCCACCGTTCAAGGCGGTAAATCCAAATCTCGGGAAGCTAGATTATGCTTTAATTCCTTTTGAGCATGAAAGAAAAGATGAGTTTTGGCGCCGCGGCGTTGGTGGTAGCACGCCGTTAAAGACAGGTCTTACAAAAGGTACAATGCTCAAAGGAGTAATAATGTTTGATAGACCAGCATATATTCCAGCCACGGGCATCAATATGGATCATGAAGGTTTTGGAGGTTATGTATCAGGTGACGCCATATTGGATGATTACTTGGATTTCTCAACAACAGCAACAGCTAAAGGAGCATTGAAACGACTATGAATGTCCAAGTTGGAAAATTAAAAGAAGACTTGTATGTAATCTGGCATGAGTTTTATGTACAAGTAGGTCCAGATGACATAGATAAAGATGATGAGATATATGTAGATCATGTAGGCGGTAATGCCAAGCATCATTTCACTTCACTAGAAGTAGAAGAGATTGAAGATCAAGGCTATCCTCAATTTGGTGCTATTAATGGTAAGATATTTAAGGAGATAGAGTTCAAGAAAAACGAAACAGTCTGGTATGCTCCTAACGGTGTAACAGAAGAGATAGCGCAATCGATAGGAGCAACATATCTGAGGCAATATAAAGCGTACTATGGCGCCAGCTGGTCGAAGGCGAGGAGGGAAAATCCTGTTTATGTTTTGCAAGAGCAGTCAAACGTGGAAATGAATCGTAATTATCAATATGCTCATTTACAGCACAGTGAGTATAAATGGTGGTTTCCTTATCTCGTAGAATGGAACAAGACTGATATTGTAAAAGGAGGTTTAAGACGATTATGACAGATAAAGATAGTCAATTAATTTATGAAGCTCACTGGGGCGAAGGTCACCAAGGTGAATTCAAACCATGGGACGGTTTACAAATTACTCATAGTTTGCTTTACTATGCTATATCTGATGAACAATTGGGCTGGCTATATCCCGATCAGTATACTCGAGATCATAGACTATGGGAGATGGAATTAATTTGGCTCGTTCTTAGCGAGAACGGTAACGACGTAAGATTGCATCACCCACTTGAAATCACAAAGCATCCTCGAGACATTGGAAAATGGAAGAGTTTTTATCCTAATTACCAAAACGGGTATGATGGCTCAAGAATGAAAGTTGACCTCAGTACAAACAGGAAAGGAATGCTCAAAGACCAGCCATGGCCATCATGCCTACATTCCTATGAGACGTGGAAGAAATGGCATAGCAGTTTACCTGACAAACCCGCCAAAGGCACCTTTAACTTATTCACGAAAGAGTCTATAGATTTGAATAATTTGCAAGAGCGGTTACCTGCTGGTACGAATATAGCGACACGGAAGAATATAGATGTCGAAAATGAGATACACAAAAAGCATCCAGCAATTCGAGTCATTCCAAATCCTACCCCCATTGTAGAGCCTTTTCCTCTTCTTATAGACATACCGATGAGAGCAATATCTGGAATACAGACAGACGATAAAGGCGTCGAGACAGAAAGAGCCCCCTCTCCTATTATGCCCAATTACTATTCTAGAAACACATCAGCTCAAGTACAATCAGGGTTACGTAGATTATAAGTGCACAGATATAATATTTGCACTCATATATTCTCTTACTAAATTATTACAGATGTCAGATGTAGATATGGAATTATTATTACTGGATGACTCAGAGCAGTACTGGGAACTTCATCTAGATGAGTATCTTATGAGTAGAGGTAAAGTAGCAGGTAGTGCTCATAAAGTTACAGCATATGGTTATGGTTATGATCTTGCTGAGAAAATAGCTAGCAACTATAAAGAAAAATATAACCCAGAAAGTTATATTATTACATCTAAGTCTAAAAATTGGTCACAACTCTCCGAACAAGACTTACATGATGTTCTAGCAGCGAAAAGCTTTGAAGAGCTAGAAGCATTAGATACGCCTCCCGATTTAGCCTAAATAATCATAGCAATATGATACTTCCACACGATGCTGATAAAGGCAAACCGTGCAAAGATGCCAAATCATTTGGTGTATTTGTTGTAGTCGCTGTCACTGGTATAATATACTATATTTGTTCGGCTGGTTAAAAGCTTTTAATGCTTGACGTTTCCGGTCTGATCAACTATAATATATGCATGTCAAATCAACGACTAATTAACGATATCGATGATACTATTGCGGCTCGGCAACCTCCTATGGATGATTATGATGCTGGGATCATTGAAGGTTTAAGGCTTGCCAGAGCCCGGATTATTTCATACAATAAAGAGGTCGGTTGGAACGATATGTTCGGCGACACAGAATATACAGAATTCAGAGTAAAATAGATGAAAATTATATTAGATGTAGTAACGGTATGCGCTGTAGTGGCAGCAGGAATTGTAATGACACATTTCGCGCTCGGTTTGTTTATTGGTTATCTATTCGTTCGATGATCATACAATTAGCAGATGATGCTGATAGGCGCCCTCGTAAACGAATGCGCCGACACGGAAACGATGTTGAACTCATTATGGAGAAATTCATTGATGGTAAACCGGCTCCATTTAGCTTGTTGTTCAAGTCGAATCAGACGGGTCGGTACCATTGGTATGACCGCAAACAACTCAAACCGATTGAGTTCTATGATAGTATAGAAGTCAAACCTCCATTTGATGAGTATTCAAAAACATATACTCCAAACAAAGAATTGTTTGATGAGTACCTTGATCATCTTATGGATAAAGTATTGAGCAAACGTGATAAAAAGCGATGGGGACCGTTGTATGAAAAGATGAAAAATCCTCAGACAGATTTATTTGATCTACTTTCTGCTTGAGGTTCCCCCGAAAACAATCCATAATAGTAGCATGTTAATTAATTACAACAAAGGTTGGACATACGAATATACAGACGCTGATGGTAATCGCTTCTATCGTATGTGGGATCGTCAGAACAAGCAATTGCATGTT
>Ga0114933_10001176_pt1 | contig 29645 bp, 31 predicted proteins | sample 4SBtaG_FD_89691 | JGI IMG/M metagenome (GOLD analysis project Ga0114933, IMG submission 89691) | Deep subsurface microbial communities from Kolumbo volcano to uncover new lineages of life (NeLLi) - 4SBTROV12_W25 metaG | ecosystem: Environmental > Aquatic > Marine > Volcanic | place: Kolumbo... | reverse complement strand
ATGGATCATAGTTTGGTCCTAGTTGTCCTGTAATTGAAGACAGGATGCTTAGGAAAGTACCTACGATAGGAATCATAATAATTTGGCTCTATTTGTGCGATATATACATTTCTTTTATTATCATAAAGTACGAGATCAGTATTCCACCAGGAGAGAGAAATTTCATCTTTAGTATCCACTAAGAACAGATAATAAAATAAGAGAAAAGTGAGGTTTGTTTATCCTCTGCCCATTGCTGCGTATTTGCCTGATCTTCCTCTAATGAAGAAGGCTCCTGCAATACCACCGAACACTGCACCTGCAATAACGGCTGCACCAACTACACCACCTGCATCAAGATATGGAGTTCCTGAACCAGAAGATGGATTTGCTTCAGCTGCTGCGATTCTTCTTGTTTGAATCTCAAGTGCTTCTTCTAATGTGTATGATCCGGTTTGTCCTTCGCTACCGACATTACCCATGTACTGTGCAAATGCTGGTGAACTTGCAGACATTCCGATAGTGAAGACAGCGATTAAGGATGCTGTTAATAGTATTTTTGTATTCATACTGTTTACCTGCTCGTTTTGGCGCCAGAGACTTATTTAACTTTTATTCTGAACCCCAAATTCGGGTACAATGTACGAGATCAGTATAAGTAACGTTTAATTCTGTTCTATTATGAGCCAAATCATGGGACGAATGCACACACACAGACATGGGAAATCACACTCCATTAGACCAGCTACACTTCGTGCACCTTCATGGATTACTCAAAGTCCTGCAGAAGTTGAAGAATTAGTAATTAAATACACTAAAGACGGTTTGACCCCTAGTCAAATCGGAATTAAATTAAGAGATCAACATTCCATTCCTCTAATCAAACCAATTACCAAAAAAAGTATGGGTCAGATTTTAGAGGAAAATGATTTGAAAGCAGAGATGCCAGAAGATCTTGAAAACATTGTTAGAAAAGCAGTAGGTCTTCAAAAACACCTCAAAGCAAACAAAGGAGACAATAGAAATGTCAGATCTTTGGAATTAATAGAAGCCAAAGTTCACAGACTATCAGTCTATTACAAAAGAATTGGAAGAATTTCCAAAACATGGAAGTATAAATCCGTGGTTGCTCAATTAGAGTAATGACAAATTCACTTGATGAATCACTTTCATTTTTCAAAGATAAAATTTCTGATTGTATAAAATCAAAAAAATCAATTTCAGTGACAACCCATATTGATTGTGATGGACTTACATCTGGGAGTATAATCACTAAAGCATTAATCAGAGCAGGAGCAAACTGTACAGTTAGAACATCAAAAGAATTTAGTAAAAATGTTCTAGAGTCATTCAAAACAGATTCTCGAGATTTTCACGTAGTTACAGATTTGGGAGGAGGCTTTGCAAGTGAATTAGACAAAACACTTGGAGATAATTGGATAGTTTTAGATCATCATCAAATTTCAGAAGAAGAGAAAGATAATCAAAATGTCATAAATTCATGGAAATACGGAATTGACGGAGGAGCAGAAATCTGTGCAGGTGGAATGGCATATCTAGCCTCAGTAGCCCTAGATGAAAGAAATTCAGATTTATCAGCAATTGCTGTTGTTTCAGCATTAGGAGATAGACAAGACCAAGGAGAAAGAAAATCATTTACTGGTAAAAATTTTGAAATTGCGAATATTGCAAAAGAACAAGGTTTAGTCGATATTGATTTAGATTTGTTATTGGTAGGGAGAGAAACAAGACCACTGGCAGATGCCTTGGCATTTACTTCACAGCCATTTATTGAGGGATTAACCTGGAACAGAGATGCATGTTTTTCAATCCTAAATTCCTCAGGAGTCAATCTAAAAGAAGAAGGCAGATGGAGAGTTCCTGCAGAACTAAATGAGGAAGAAAAAAGGCAAGTGATTGAAGCAATTACAAAATTTGCTTCTGGTAAAAATGCCACTGAAATTATGACAGAATTGATTGGATATACCTATACATTTCCACAAGAAGATAACCGAAGTTTCTTACGCGATGGAAGAGAATTTTCAACCATGCTAAATTCCTGTGGAAGAATTAATCGTTCAGGTGTTGGAATGGCAGTATGTATGGGGGATAGAAATAAGATTCTAAGAGAAGCTGAAACTATTCTAACAGATTATAGGAAAATGATTAGAGAATATATGAATATTTTATCTAATGAAAGATGGAGAATTTCAGAAAGCGACACATGTGTTATGGTAAATGGTGAAGACATTGTTCCAGAAACCATGACAGGAACTATTTCATCACTCATTGCAGGTTCTCCTAAAAATTCAGGAAAAATTGTGATCTTGAGAACAAAGGCAGAAGAGAATACGATAAAATTCTCATCCAGAAAATCATTTGGCTGTACATCGGACATTAATCTTAGTGAAATAATGAGAACAGGTGCTGAAAGATTTGACGGTATTGGAGGAGGTCACAATGCAGCAGCTGGAGCAAAAATAACTAAAGACAAATTGGATGAATTTCTCAAATATTTGGAAGTAAATGTCGTTAACGTGTCAAGTTCAGATAATTCTCAATAACATATCTAAAGAAAAAGCCGAAACGGTGAAAAAAGCCTTAGAGCCAGACAATGTGGATTTTCCAGAAGGATTGAGTCTTTATGTTGAAAATATTGATAACAAACTAGTTTTTAATTTTGAAAGTAAAAAGAATATGAAGCAGCTTACCAGTACAGTTGATGAAGTTATGGAACATATCCAGGTTGCACTAAAGGTGATAGAGTGATGCTAGATCCAAAACTTGTAAAAGAGAAATCTCAAGTAATTCGAGATATGCTCAAATCAAGAGCAGTGGATTTTGATTTAGATACATTAATTGAATCAGATCAGAAAAGACGAGAATATATTCTCAAAACAGACGAATTACGAAAAAAGAAAAACCAAGTTGCATTAGAAATTTCTCAGAAAAAAAAGGCGGGAGAAGATGCTTCTTCAATATTATCAGAAATGAAAAATGTGTCATCTGAACTTGCAAAATTAGAATCAGAACAAGAATCCATTGAAAATACTTATTCTAAATTAGCATTAACTATTCCAAATCTTGTTCATGAATCAGTTCCAATAGGTACTGATGAGAATGCCAACCAAGAAGTTAGAAAATGGGGGGAAATTCCAACTTTTGATTTTAAAATTAATGATCATATTGATATTTCAGAAAATTTAGATTTAGTAGATCTTGAAAGAGCTGCAAAAGTTGCGGGTGCTAGATTTTATTATTTGAAAAATGATCTTGTACGATTAAATCAATCATTAATTCATTATGGATTAGATTTTCTGGCAAAAAAAGAATATTCTTTGGTTCAACCTCCTTACATGATTAATAGAGAATCAATGGAGGGGGCAGTTATTGCTGATGATTTTGAAGAAGTCATCTACAAAGTAGAAGAAGAAGATCTGTACATGATTGGAACATCGGAACATGCTATGGCAGCAATGAGGGCAAAAGAAATCCTTGAAGGGAAAGATTTACCTTTAAGATATGCTGGTGTTAGTCCTTGTTTTAGAAAAGAAGCAGGTGCACATGGAAGAGATCAGAAAGGGATTTTCAGAGTTCATCAGTTTGATAAAATTGAACAATTTGTATTTTCAAGACCTGAAGATTCTTGGAAAGAACATGAGAAAATGCTTGCAGTAGCTGAAGAATTTTACCAAAACTTGGAAATTCCTCATAGAGTGATGTTGTTATCATCTGGAGATATGGGAAAGGTTTCAGCAAAAACATATGATATTGAAGCATGGATGGCAGGGCAGAATGCATATAGAGAAATTGTTTCATGTTCAAATTGCTTAGATTATCAAGCAAGACGATTGAAGATTAGATTTAGAGATAAAACGAATGAAGATACACAATATGTTCATACATTAAACAGTACTCTTATAGCCACTTCCAGAATTTTGGTTTCCATTATGGAAAATTTCCAAACTAAAGATGGTCACATTAGAATTCCGAGTGTTTTACAGAGTTACATGGGAAATCAGAAAGAGATCTAGTGATATACCCTTATATTTTGGGTTCAAAGGTCGTTAATAATTGGCACGTAGAAAAGGTCGAGTAAAGGACAAGTGGCGAGAAAAACGTTGGGTTACAGTATATGCACCAGATTCATTCAACAATGTCCCAATCGCATATGTTCCAATTACAGATGATGAAAATGCAGCTGGAAGAGTTTTAGAAGTCACATTATATGATATTCTAAAAGGAGATCCTTCACAACATCAGTACAAAATCTATTTCCAAATTAATAAAGTTGAAGGTGATAAAGCATCTACAATTTTCAAGAGATATGAATATTCAAAAGAATTTTTGCGTAGTTTAGTTAGACGTGGTTCATCAAAAATTAATTTTATCATTGATATCAAAACAAAAGATGGTTACATCTTTAGAATCAAATTACTTGCTCTAACTCACAGACAACTTAACACATCTAGACAACATGCCCTTAGATTAATTGCAAGAGATGTAATCAACAAAACAATTCCAGAAATGACAATTGATCAATTTGTTCAAGCAACATGTTATAGTAAAATTAATTCAGATATCATGGCAGCATTCAAGAAAGTAATTAGAGTAAGACATGTAGGTCTAGAGAAAGTAAAACTTATCAGAACTGCAGACAAAGAAACAAAATTACTAGAAGCATAACCATCTAGAATTATTCTTCAATAATCATGGTTCATAAGATTGAAATCACAATTGATGTAATTATTCATGCAACAGAAGACAAATCAAAAATTTTTCAATCATTTGAAGATATTTTAGATATCAAAGAAGAGAATTTTACAATTGATGAAACAGAAGGACATTATGAAAATCCAATAATTATGTTAAATGCAAAAATTGTAAAAAAACAGGCTCAAAATTTAATGAATATACTACTAGAAATGTTACCAGATGAGAAAGTAAAAGAGTTGATTGAAGAGATTGAAGAAAGAACAACAGATTCAAGATTCCATATGAGATTAGATAAGCAGGAATTAATCAAGGGAAATCTACTAAGTAATGAAAAAGGCACGGTAAAATTAAAAATACATACGCCGATATACAACAAAAAAGATACTATCAAAATTTTTTCTGAAATTTTTCAAATTGTCAACTAGATTAAATAGGAATAAAACAACTATACAATTTGGGAATGAGGAAATAACAGCCGCTCCAGTCTGAGCGAAAGCCTTGAAGACGCCGCGACGAACCGACCCCTTTTATCGATCAATATTTTTGATACACGGATTTTGTAGACTAATTCATGGTATTATTTTAAATACGGATAAACAGACCTGAATATCGTGTCAGATTATGATGTAATAATAGCAGGAGGAGGTCTTGCTGGAACTATTACCGCACAAGCTATTGCACATTATGGAAATCAAAATCTGAAAATTTTAGTAGTTGATAGAAATACAGAATTTCTACCAGGTCGAAAATCATTAGCAGGTTGGGTATGTGGAGATGCATGTTCTAAAGAAGCAGTTGATTTTATGTCTGAGAGAATCAAAGTTGAATGGACTAAACCAGAGATTGAACATGATGTAAAAGGTGTCATGGCATTTTCACCAGATAAAGAAACTTCAATTCCTTTTGATGGTGATGGATTTATGTTAAATCGTCAAAAATTACCAGAAATTCAAAATGAAAGATGTAAAAAAATGGGAATAGAATTTGAATATGAAATTAATCTTACAGGTTTAATCTATGAAGGACAACAGGCAGTAGGAATTCAAGGAGTAGATAACAAGACAAAACAACCATTCAAAAAAACAGCAAAAATTGTCATTGATGCTACAGGAGTTACATCCATGCTTAGAAACGGACTCAAAAATTCTACCAAAGTAGAAAAAAGAATCGATAGACGGGATTTAGAATCAACTGGAAGATACATCATGCATTTTGAAAAAGGTCAAAATGATCTTACTGAATTTGATCCAGATTATTGTATTATTCATTTAGATCAAGACATTGCACCAGGTGGATATGGTTGGGTATTTCCAAAGGGCGATACTAAAGTCAACATTGGTTTGGGAGTTGAAAAATCTCTTTTAGATAAGAGAAACAAAAGATTAGGTAAAAAAGATAATGTTGAATCTTTAATGAAAGAATATCTTTACAGGAATACTGCAATTAAAAATGCAAAGTTATCAGAAGAACCACAAGACATTAACAATAATTCAGGTGTGTTCCAAGTTTCAGTTAGAAGACAAAACGATTGTATGGTATCAGGTGGATATGTGATGGTTGGAGATTCAGCATGGATGCCAAAACCAATTGATGCTGGCGGCATAGGACCAGCTTTGATTGCAGGAACAATTCTAGGAAATAATGTTGCTCAAGCATTAGAAGCAAATGATGTTTCTGAAGCAGGTTTATGGCAATACAATTTAGATTACATTAAAGAATATGGATACAAAACTGCAGGTCTTGAACTCTTTAGACGATTAATTCAACAAATGTCTAATGAACAAATTAGTTATGGTATGAAACACTTTTTGGGTAAACTTGATGCTGAGTCAATTAGTAAAGGTGAACACCCAGACTTTTCAGGATTAGGAAAGATTGGAATGATAATTAGAGGTGCAATGAATAAAACAGTTGCAGAAGGACTAAGATATACTTCTAAAGAAAACCAATGGTTAGTTGAACATTACAATAATTATCCAAAAGATCCATCAGGATTTGATGATTGGAATAAAACACTACATCAAAGACTAGAAGAAGCATTTACAAAAATAGAATCATTTGATTCTTAGATCTAATATTAAATATTGTTTAAATTAATGAAAACATACTTTGGAAGAACCTCAATATCTCGATTGGAATAATTCAACTCAAATTCTAAACAAGGCATATGAAGCCGGTCTTTTTGTGCTTATTATTGGTCCAAAGGGGACTGGAAAAACATCCCTAGTCAGAGATTTTGCTAAAAACAAGAATATCAATCAAGAATCAATCAATTTCAGCCTTAGAACTAGAGAAAGTCATTTGATTGGAACTAAAACCTTGACAGATGGTACTGTTAGTTTTGATGAAGGATTATTGATAAAATCAATGAAGAGTGGAGATATGCTTTATCTAGATGAAATTAATTCAGCAGAAGCAGATGTTTTACTTAGATTAGATGAGGCATTAGATGATAGACGTCAAATTGTATTAAAAGAATCAACAGGTGAAGTTATCAAAGCAAAAGAAGGATGGTTTGTAGTTGCCACAATTAATCCATTATCACATAGTGGAACTAAAGAATTGCCCCCACAATTACTAAGTAGATTTCCAGTAAGAATTAGATTAGAATATCCACCAGAAAATATAGAATTAGAAATTGTAAAAAAATATGTTTCAGGAAATCATGAAACAGAAATTATTCAAGCAATTAAACTAGCAAATACATTAAGACAAGCTGCTGCTGTTGAAGAATTGTTTTATTCACCTAGCTTAAGAGAGACCATTGCTTTTGGAAAATTATTAGACAAGCGAATGGCACCAAAAGAAGTTGCAGATATTGTTTTTGGAAATGTCTATACACAATGGGGCAATATTGAATATCAAAAGGTTAGTGATATTATCACTTCAATGTTTGGAAATTAAATGCAATTAATTGAGCTCCAAAATGATTCATTAGTGGAAATAGCAACTTTTCTTGTTAGAAGATGGTCTGAAAAAGACAACATCACAATAGAAATTTCAGATAAGACAGAAACTAAAACACGATTAAAAGAAAATAAAGTAATCCTAACCCCATTAGAAAAAAGGATTGGAGATAGTTTCCAAAAATATCGTCAATTTAGAACATCGTTATGGTATGAAGCCATGAGACTAAAGTATTGTAAAAAAATTCTTAGTAATGATCATGCATTTGGATTTATTCTCAATACAATGGAAACTCAAAGAATTGAACAATTAGGCAGAGAAGTTTGGAAGGGTATGGATAGTGAAATTCTTTTCAATTATACCTACATGCTTGTTTCAAGACCACAATTACACACAGTTTACGGAAAAGCAAGAATTGTAGAGGCATTTTATCAGTATTTCATGTTCGGTGTTATCAAAGGAGAGATGCAATCAAGTAATTTTGAGAAAATTAAAAAAGCAACAACATTTGCAAAAAAAATTGTTAACCAAGCAATTAATGAAAAACAAGATACTGATTGGGTAGAGAAAAACGTTAGTGAAATTATCAAAATATTAGATATTGATTCTCTTCTAACTATTCCAATATCATTACCATTTATGAAAGCTGGAATGGCATTATCTGAAGAAGAGTTACTAAAAGTCTTAAAAATAATTTCAAAAAATAAAGAAGGGGATGTAGGAACTGTTGATCCATCATCAATCCTTCGTGGAGATGATGTGTATGATGAATACAAAGTATTGTTAGATGAAAATAAGAAAACTGAAAACAAAGGGTTGTCAGCTGAAACTATTGGAATTCAAATTCCATCTACAAGAAATGTAGATGAATCAAAAATCTATGATATGCGATTGATTAATGGATTAAAAATCAAATTTAAAGAATGGAAATCAGGTTGGAAAGAACAACATCTTAGATCTGGTGATGAATTTGATGAGGAAAATTACATTGAAGGGCATGAGCCATTTTTTACAGATGTAAAAAAATCAATTAAAACAAAAATTGTCATATTACTAGATCATTCATCTAGTATTGCATCTGATGCGATTGAATACAAAAAAGCAACTTTGGCACTTTGTGAAGTCTTGGCTTTTCTTAAGGTAAAATTTGCAGTTTATGCCTTTAGTACGGAAAACAGAGCAATGGTATGTTGGTCAATCAAGGCAGATAATGTCAAATGGAATAACATAACTGCAAAAAGACTAGCACAAATTGTTGCAAATGGTTCAACACCGTTAGCAGAGGTCTATGACAAAATGTTTCCAACACTTCAATCAAAAAGACCAGATATTTTTTTGACATTAACTGATGGCGAACCATCAGATCCAGATGCAGTTAGAAATATGACAAAATCATTCAAAGGATTGGGAATAAACATGGTTGCTTTAGGATTAGGCCCAAATACTGTCAGAGCCACCACAATAGCTAACAATCTAAAACATTTAGGATATGAAAAAACCATGGCAGTAAGTAGATTAAATGATATTCCAAATAAGGTAATGAGTATTTTAGAAGGTTAATTTTTCAAAATTCTATCAGGATGTTATATATGAAGCAAAAAATGGAATGGTTCTAGAGAAATTATGTCTGAAAACAATTTTGATAAACCATTACTTGAAAAATTTGAGCAAGAAATTTGGAATAAAATTCCACATTTAGAAGGGGAAAAAGTAGTTAATGCAACCCCATTAGTTGATCTTACTAGTGATCTTAAAGAATGTGCAAAAAGTGTGTACAAATTAGATATTTCAGATTTGGATTTGAAAGTATATGGAAAATTTGATGCTAATTTATTATCAGGTTCAATCAAAGTTAGACCTGCAATTCACATAATGCATGATGCCATTAAGACAGGTAAATTGAAAAGTGATCAAACGATCATTGAGGCAACATCAGGAAACTTTGGGATTGCTTTAGGACAAATGTCAAAGCTTGGATTAACTGTAGTTTCACTCGTTTCAAGAAAATTACAAGAAGGAGTCTTTAAGGAATTAAGAAATGAAGATATTCGAATAATGGATCTCGATATGGATATTTGTCCAGCACCAGGTATGAAAGATAGTGATGCAGATGCATTAAAAGCAAAAGCAACTGCAGGTAATGTTCGTTCTCAGTTAGCAGAGTTAGGTTTTGATCCTACAATTTTTGATAACTCAATTTCTGAAATTGAAACATTGTTAGCTGCACAAGACATTATTAATTTAGCAAAATTACTTGCAAAAATTTATGGGTTTTTCTGTCCTGAACAATATGATAATGAATTAAACATTAATGCTCATCAAACTATTACAGCAGTAGAAATTGAACAGCAATTAAAAGAAAATTCAGACTCATTAGAAGATTATAGAATTTGGTGTTCTTTTGGAACTGGTGGTACTTCCGGAGGATTAAGTAGATACATGAATGAAAAATATGGAAAAAAGGCAATTCATGTTGTATTCCCAGTTCCAGGCCAAGATGTAGCAGGTATTAGAACAAAGGCCAAAGCTGATGGTTTAAAATTATACAATCCAGATGCGTATGAAGCTGAACATGAAGTAGATTTTGGGCAAGCAAAGCATTTACTGAAATTCTTTGTAGATAAAGGTCATAATATTGGTGAAAGTACTGCTCTTGCACTATACTCTATTCTTGAAAAGCTTAGTGACGGAGATAAAGGTAAATTCATAGTTGTAGTTGCTGATGGTATTGAAAAATATAGGAAAAATCTAGAAGCAATGTCAAGTAATCAGCGTATGCAGGTCTCATTAGATGAAGCAGCATCAAGTGTTCAAGAATATGACAAAATAATATGGGTTCATACATCATACACCCCAAAAGAAGAAGGAATTGAAATGATTGCTAAATCATTAGGAGTTGATAAAGAAAAAATTGCAATTCCAAAGGCCAGTACCATTAATCAATTGTTATCTACACAGCAAATTCCTGATGAATTAAACAAAGATCTTGATGGTTCTAAAGGTAAATCATTACTAATTTGTATGGCTGGAAATACATCATTGATGACTGCTCAAGTACTTGCAAGTAAAGGCATAGTAACTGAGAGTTTGAATGGAGGCATTACAAATTTGCCAGAAGGACAAGGCAAAAATCCAGGTCAATATATCAAAGCAGCTACTGAATAACAGCATTGAAATGTCTTTCAGTTTCACAACCATTTGCTGATTTAATTATTTCACGAAAAAAAACCATTGAATTAAGAAATTGGAATACTAATTTCCGTGGAGAATTTTTAATCCATTCTCCACTAAAAATCCGAGTAAAAGATTCTAAAAGATTAAAAATTGAAAAGAAGTTTGTCACAGGGGCAATTATTGGAAAAGCACAATTGTATAACGTTAAACAATATAATTCAATTAAAGAAATAAAATCAGATCAGAAATTTCATTTTGCATCAAAAAAATTTCAAAATAAAACTTTTGGATTTATGTTAAAAAATGCAAAACCATTTAGAATTCCAATTCCTTGGAAAGGTCAATTAGGATTCTTTGATGTAGATATTCCAAAAACTAAAATCAAAAACAAAGAGATAGTGTCAGATATTATTGATGAAGAATTTAGATATCAGTGGATCGGACATCATTAGAAAAATTTAAAATTTGAAAAAAATTCTTACTAGTATATATAAAGGGCCTATTTAAAGTCCCTCGTTATGCCTCAAACTAAGCCAATTGTTAGTGTTGAAAATGTTGTTGCATCTGCATCAGTAGACCAAAAAATTGATTTAATTGAAATTACTGAAAAATTTCCAGATACTGAATATCATCCAGAACAATTTCCAGGACTTGTATTCAGATTAACAAATCCAAGAACTGCAACATTGATTTTTAGAACTGGTAAAATGGTTTGCACAGGGGCCAAATCAGAAGAGATGGCAATTAAAGCTGTCAATACAGTTGTTCAAAAATTAAGAAAGGGTAAAATCAAAATTAAGAAAGATGCAGTCATTACAGTTCAAAATATCGTAGCAGCAATCAACCTTGGTGGGAAAATCCATTTAGAAAAAGCAGCAAGAACATTACCAAGAAGCATGTATGAACCAGAACAATTTCCAGGACTAATTCATAGAATGTTAGATCCTAAAACAGTCATCTTGTTATTTGCCTCAGGAAAATTGGTATGTACAGGGGCTAAAAAAGAATCAGATGTTTATCGTTCTGTTCATAATTTGCATGCACTATTAGAAGAAAAAACTCTAATGATATATGATCAATAATTTTTAGAAAATTTTAAAAATTGACTAAAGATATTTTTGAAGATGAAAAAGTGAAATTAACTCCTGAAACAGGTTTTGATTTAATTGGTATAGATTATTTTGCAGAGCCTGGAAACCAGTTGTATTTGATAGAACATTTTGAAATGTACCAAGATGCTTTAAATGCAAAAAAAGATAGAAAAAATCAAGATGAATATTTTGTCCTCTACAAAGGAACTGGAAATGAATTTTTCTGTAGATAGATTAGAAAAATCATAAAACTTTACTAAATTTTACAATCTTTCTTATCATTCAGTTAAAAATTAAAAAAATAGTGCCTAGTGAAACAAGTGATTTAATCGATACACTATATGAAAAAGAAAATCCAGTTCAGTCTGAACAAATTCCTAAACAAATCATTCGTAAAAGTCCAAAAGCAAAATATCAAATTTTTGATGAAATAGAATTTACACGTGGAAGAGAAGTTCTAGGAGATCTAATTGTTCATGGAATGATAGCTTCTGGTGGAACTGACATTGATTGGCTAATTGAACACAAAGGAAGTTTCATCGTACTAGAATTCAAGGGATTTCATAATGATAAAATCAATATTGCAAAAGGCCAAATGATTGCATATGAAAAATTGCATGAAAAATTAAACCTTGCAACAAAATGTTATCTTTATGTTGTAGGATGTGATGATATTGATTTTTCAAATCCAGATTCAACAATTTGGATTTTTGAAATGAGCCAATGGAAAGCTGGGGCCATACCAAAAAATACTACTGACATTTATGGAAATGATACAGGCAAACAAAACAAATTCATTGTATATCGTGAATATATGGAAGAAATTAGTGTAGAAAAATTACGAGATTTAGTTGATTCTCATTGGAAAGAGTTTGAATAAATTAAGAGGTAAAGGAAAAAGTATCAGATTTTGTTTCTTTTCCATTATCTACTTTGATTGTATAGGTACCAGAACTTTCCCAACCAGAACCACCTGCAATAGCTAATGTTGAAAATTGTCCATCACTTTTCAATGAAGTTTGTTCTGCCCAAACAAGTTCACCTTTTTGATTCTCTATTGAAAGGTTAACTGTTCCAGATGTATCAGATATCCCACTAATAGATATTAGATCTTTATTGTTATATGATGATAAATCAGTTTGAATAGAAAGTGAATCTGGAGTTGTATTAATCGGAGTGTCAGTTATACCATTTCCATTAGTAATTCCACTAAAAGATACAGCAGCTGCAATTATTATTACTAATGCTAAACCACCAATTCCAAACATTATTTTTTTGTTTTTTGATTGTGAATAAGTTACTCTAGGTACCTCAGTTTGGAATGATTGTGTTTGTTGAACAGGTTGAATTTCAGGCATTATGACATCAGGGGTTGATGGTTTTTCTTCATGAGTTGGTGAAGGAGTAAATTCAGGTTTTTTTCCAAGATGTTTTTCAGCTAATTTTTTAACATAATTTCGTTCATAATTACTAATTACCTCATTGTTTTCACATGCTCTACAAATTTGCTTTAGAATTCGATCATCACCAAAATCCTTGTCCAAAAGAGCCTTTACATCATCCAATAAGGGATCAGTCATGTGTATTTTCTCTCAAATTGATTATTTATGAATATATGTCAGAAAGCTATTTCGAGTAGATTTTTTGGGCTTGGATAATGACTGTTCTAATGTAATCCTTGGCTGTTGAATCAGTTACACCCATTTGTTTTGCTCTTTGATATAGATCATTTTCTTTTGGGTTTGTTAGATAACACTTCAAAAGATAGTTTAGTCTATGAGATCTTTTTTCATCACTTTTCATAATTTCGTTTTTTTTTAGCATTAAAAAGGCCAGAGGATTATAACATAACCAATAAGATGGCATAGTATCACAAAATTTGAATAAAAACATATGATCTTTTTTAAATAATACGTAAAAATGAATGCAAATGAAACGAATTGAGGCAACTGTTCAAGCAACCAAAATTGGTGCAGTCACTGAAGCAATCAGTGAGCTTGTAGGTGGATTCACCATTCTGGAAGGAAAAGGCAGAGGTTCCGGAGCTAGACAAGAAATGAGATCTGGCAGAGGAACTGGTACTATTACTGCAGAATACAATGAAGTTGCAACCGTAAGTACAATTGTAGATGACTCAGAAGTAGAAAAAATTTCAGCAGCAATTGCTGATGCAGCTTTCACAGGAAAAGGTGGAGATGGAATTGTTATTGTATCCAGTGTAGATAGCGTTCTGAATATAGCATCTAAAAAGAGTGGTTCTGAAGCCCTCTAATCATTTTCTTTTATCAAAATACATCATATCATCTATTGAAAATTTAGCTGCTGAGAGGGTGGTGAATAAACCTCTCAGGTCGGTATCCTTTTGGAGGACATGTTTTTTGAAGGGATGGTATAGTCTTACAATTTAAGTATAAAAGCGAAGGATTTTGAAGATTATTGTTGGCCTTCAATTCCCATTAAGGTTAGTGTTGATCTTATTTTTGGAATTTTCCTAATCTTCCAAGTAATGGTCTCTCGTAGTGCTTCTACTTGACTTGATTCAACTTTTGCCAAAATATCATATGCACCAAAGGTACCATGTACTTCAACAACACCTTCAATTGATTTCAGTTCTGAGATAACGGCTTCTTCAGAACCTAGTTCACAGTTTATGAGGACATAAGCTGTAGCCATTATGATTTAACTCCTATTTTCATACTTAAAATGCTCTATTGAAATATATAAGAATAGTCCAATTTACTTAAAAATTCAATATAGAATTTGATGGTATCATAAACAAATGTTAAGTGATTTAAGATTTTTTGAAAAATTTCTAAGATGAGACATATGCATCATTCATGATCTTTTCTAATTCTTCAATATTTTTTGAAAAAGTAATTTTTGAACGAAGTTTTGAACCACCTTTCATGCCTTTAGTAAACCTCATGGCTTGACCTTTGATATTTGCAAATTTGATTTTGTATTTAGATGTGATATGTAAATAATCAAAAAATGAATCCAGCCTATCTTTGAAAGAATATTCTTTGTAAGAATTTGTTTTCAAATAATCATTAATTTGTTCAAACAAAAATGGATTTCCCATAGCTCCTCTACCTACCATTACATAATCACAATTAGTTTTGTCAATCATAGTTTTAGCATCTTCAGGAGTAGTAATATCACCATTTCCAACGATTGGAACACTGGAGATTTCTTTCAATTCTTTAATCAAATCCCAATCAGCAGTTCCAGAATAACCTTGACTGACAGTTCTAGGATGGAAAGTAATCATTTGAATTCCTTCATCTTCTGCAATTTCAGCAATATCTCTAAAGAGGAATTTACTAGCATCAGTTACTCCTGAACGAATCTTTAGAGTTACGGGTTTTTTTACAGCATTTACAAGAGTATTGAAAATTTGTTGGGTAAGATTAACTTCTTGCAATAATGCACCTCCTGCCATTTGTTGAGTGATATGAGGTGCGGGACAACCCATGTTATAATCAATAATATCAAAAAAAGGCTCAACAATTTTTGCTGCCTTTTCTAAAGCAATAAGATCAGATCCAAATAATTGGATTGACAGAGGTCGTTCTTCATCAGAAAATTCTATGAATTCTTGAATTGTTTGCATTTTTTCTTTTAGTTGATTTTCCTTGGCAATAATACTGTGAATATTTGTAAATTCAGTAACAACTAGTCCTGCACCCATTTTTTTACATTGTAAACGAAGTGCAGGATCACTTACACCAGCCATAGGAGCTAAGAATGCTTTACTAGAGAAATTTGGGAGCATGTGGTAACTTAATTATTTGAATATATTTACCATGTCAAAAAATCATATAGAATAAAATTATTAGTTATCTGGACAGCCATCTTCATCTTGAATTCCATCATAATCTTCAGGATCAAGTGGACATAGGTCCTCATCATTGATGATATCATCTAAATCATCATCGTGAACAAATCTTTGTTGTTCTGGTGCAGTATCAGGGCAACCATCATGATCATTGTATTTGTTCCAGGTTTCTGAGTTTGTTGGACAAGAATCAATAGCATCATAATATCCGTCACCATCAGAATCAGGTCTTGTAGGGGTTGTAGATTCTGCTGCTAATACGTCTGGGCAACCATCCCAATCGAGGTATCCATTAAAGTTCTCTTGCTCATCTAGACATGCATCTTTTCTATCATCTATTCCATCACCGTCAACATCTGCAAATATGTAAGATGGGACAGCAGTGGTAGTAGAATCAGGACAACCATCTTCATCTTGATAGAAATTGTAAGTTTCAGGTTCTAGCGGACATGCATCAGAGATATCAACAATTCCATCTTGATCAGAATCTAGTGTGAACACTAGTTTGTCTGGACAACCGTCATCATCTTGGAAACCATTGTATGTTTCTGGTTGAGCAGGGCAAGAATCTAAGATATCAGGGATACCATCACCGTCAGAATCAGCGGTAAGTTTGTTATCAGGAATAAGATCTGGGCAACCATCTTCATCTAGATATCTATTGTAAGTCTCTCTAGCATTTGGACATTGGTCAACATTATCTGTAATACCATCAAAATCAGAATCTCCAAATGAATCATATGCTATAGTGTCAGGACATCCATCTTCATCTTGGAAACCATTGTATCTTTCACCCATGGTAGGACATGAATCAAATTCATCTGGGATGCCGTCATAATCAGAATCAGGTAAAGCAGATTTTGAAAATCCTGCAATGTCAGGACAACCATCAGTATCTAGGAAATTATTGTAATTTTCTGGTTCATCAATACATTGATCCCATCTATCATCAATTCCATCACCGTCAACATCAGGAAATACATAAGATGAAACAATTGAACCAGATGAATCAGGACAACCGTCACCGTCTTTAAAGAAATTGTAAGTTTCAGGTTCTAGCGGACATGCATCAGAGATATTTAAAATTCCATCTTGATCAGAATCTAAAAGAGAATCATAACTGTCAGGACAACCGTCTTGATCTTGGAAACCATTGTAAGTTTCTGGTTGGTTTGGACATAAATCTAGATTATCAACAATTCTGTCACCATCAGAATCATATGTAACAGAATTATCTGCTACTAAATCAGGACATCCATCTTCATCTTGGAATTTATTGTAAGTTTCTTTGGCATAAGGACACGAATCAAATTGATTTAAAATTCCATCACCGTCAGAATCACCAGAAATTGAAAATTCAATTTCATCAGGACATCCATCTTCATCTTGGAATTTGTTAAAATTTTCACGTTCTAGTGGACAAGCATCTACAGAATCAAGAATACTATCATAATCAGAATCAATTAAACCATCAGAATCTGCACCAAGTATGTCAATACAACCATCCCAATCTAAGAAACCATTATAATTTTCAGGCTCATTTAGACATTGATCCCATCTATCATCAATTCCATCACCGTCAGTATCAGGAAAAACATATGATGAATCAACTGCATCAACATTATCAGGACAACCGTCTAAATCTAAGTAAAAGTTGTAAGTTTCAGGTTCTAGTGGACATGCATCCAAAGAATCAGAAATACCATCTTGATCATTATCTCTCAATGTAGATTCATCATCAGGACAACCGTCTTTGTCATCAATTCCATTGAAAGTTTCAGGTTGGTTTGGACATAAATCCATGAAATCAGGATAACCATCACCGTCAGTATCAGCAATACCATCTGAACCTTCAGGTGATAAATCTGGGCAACCGTCATCATCTTGGAATTTATTGTAATTTTCTTTCACAGTTGGGCAATTATCTATATGATCTTGAATTCCATCATAATCAGCATCATACCATGGGACAAAGTCTGCAGGACAACCATCTATGTTATTACCATATTCTGAATCATAATCTTCAAGGAGATGAGGGCAAAAATCAAGATTATTTGGAACTCCATCATTATCAGAGTCAATTTCTTCATTGGCAAATACACTACTTGGCATCATGCCAATAGTTGAGGTTAGTAAAAGTAAAAATCCTAAAAGATATTGTTTTTTCATTCTCTCTGACACCGCTATTATCAAGTATTTATTAAGTCTCACGTTAAATAGATTCTTTTAAAATTGAAAACTAGTATGGTTATGGATCTGGACAACCGTCTAAATCTCGGTCACCATCATAATCTTCAGGATCAAGTGGACATAGATCCTCATCATTAATGATACCGTCTAAATCATCATCATGAACAAATCTTTGTTGTTCTGGGGCAGTGTCAGGACAACCATCCCAATCGAGGTATTTGTTCCAAGTTTCTGGGCTTGTTGGACAAGAGTCAGTCACATCTGGATATCCATCAGCGTCAGAATCAGCATACATCGGAGTAGTAGATTCTGCACCTGGAATATCTGGACAACCGTCAGTATCTAGATAATCATTGAAATTTTCTGGTTCATCAATACATTGATCCCATCTATCTTCAATTCCGTCACCATCAGTGTCTGGGAATTGATATTGTGGGTTAACTGAATCTGCAGAATCTGGACAACCATCAGTATCTAGATACATGTTGTAAGTTTCAGGTTCTAGTGGACACATATCAAATACATCTGGAATACCATCACCGTCAGAATCTAAGTGGGATGCAAGTTTATCTGGACAACCGTCATCATCTAAGAAACCATTGTAAGTTTCAGGTTGGTTTGGACATGAATCAAGAATATCTGGAATACCATCACCGTCAGAATCAGCTGTCATTTTATTATCAGCAATATAATCTGGGCAACCGTCAGAATCGAGATACATGTTGTAAGTTTCTTTTGCTAGAGGACATTGATCTAAATCATCAAAGATACCGTCACCGTCAGAATCACCAATAGTCTGGTAATCAATACCATCAGGACATCCATCTTCATCTTGGAATTTATTGTATCTTTCAGCTAATGTTGGACATTGATCTAAATGATCTGCTAATCCATCATAATCAGAATCAATCATGTCACCAGCAGTTGTTCCTTTAATATCTGGACAACCATCCCAATCGAGATAATCATTGAAATTTTCTGGTTCATCAATACATTGATCCCATCTATCTTCAATTCCGTCACCATCAGTGTCTGGGAAAGTGTAAACTGAATCAATTGCATCAACATTATCAGGACAACCATCAGTATCTAGATACATGTTGTAAGTTTCAGGTTCTAGAGGACATGCATCTAAGTAATCTAGAATACCATCAAAGTCTTTATCAGATGTAGAGCTGTTATCTGGACAACCGTCATCATCTAAAACACCATTGTAAGTTTCAGGTTGGTTTGGACAATGATCTAAGTTATCAATAATTCCATCACCATCAGTATCAAAGGCAAATTTGTTATCTGCAACATAATCTGGGCAACCATCTTGATCATCAACCATATTGTAAGTTTCAGGACTAAATGGACAAGAATCTAAAGTATCTGGAATACCATCACCATCAGCATCACCAGTAAATGCAAATTGTAATTCATCAGGACATCCATCTTCATCTTGGAATTTATTATAATTTTCACGATCAAGTGGACAATCATCCATATCATCTGGAATTCCATCATAATCAGCATCTGGTGCTTCTAATGATGTAGTACCAGGTACGTCAGGACATCCATCCCAATCTAAATAATCATTGAAATTTTCTGGTTCATCAATACATTGATCCCATCTATCTTCAATTCCGTCACCATCAGTGTCTGGGAATTGATATTGTGGATTAACTGAATCTGCAGAATCTGGACAACCATCAGTATCGAGATACATGTTGTAAGTTTCAGGTTCTAGGGGACATGCATCCAAAGAATCAGAAATTCCATCTCTGTCAGAATCTTTGTGAGTAATATCATCATCAGGACAACCGTCTTTGTCATCAATTCCATTGAAAGTTTCAGGTTGGTTTGGACATAAATCCATGAAATCAGGATAACCGTCACCGTCAGTATCAGCAATACCTTGTGTACCTTCAGGTGTCAAATCTGGACAACCATCTTCATCTTGGAATTTATTGTAAGTTTCTTTTACAGTTGGACATAAATCGACATGATCTTCTACACCGTCATAATCAGCATCATACCATGGGACAAAGTCTGCAGGACAACCGTCTATGTTATTACCATATTCTGGATCATAATCTTCTAAAAGATTAGGACATTGATCTACATTGTTTGGTACTCCGTCACCATCATTATCAATTTCTTCATTGGCAAATACACTTCCTGGCATCATGCCAATAGTTGATGTTAGTAAAAGTAAAAATCCTAAAAGAAATTGTTTTTTCATTTAGATACACCTATTGGTCAGGACATCCGTCTGAATCTCTGTCACCGTCATAATCCTCAGGCTCTAGAGGACACATGTCATCTTCATTGATAATATCATCTAAATCAGCATCGTGTTTGTATCTTGATTGTTCTGGTGCAATGTCAGGACAACCATCTTGATCATTGTATTTGTTCCAAGATTCTTTTTCATTTGGACACAAATCAATTTCATCGGTTATACCATCATCATCACTATCAATAGTTACATTACCTATTGGTATGCTATCTGGGCAACCGTCATAGTCAACATATCTATTCCACACTTCATTTTGTTCTGGACACATATCCATTACATCTGGAACACCATCGCCGTCAGTATCTGGTTGAGTATCATCAATATCAGGGCAACCGTCAGAATCTTCGAATCCGTTATAGTTTTCAGCAACTAAAGGACAATCATCATAAACATCATTGATTCCATCATTATCAGAATCTATTACAAATGATTCAGATACAGAATCTGGGCAACCGTCATCATCTTGGAATTTATTGTAAGTTTCTTTAGCAGTTGGACATGCATCTATTGCATCAGGAATACCATCTTGGTCACGATCATTCTTTAAAATATAATCATCTGGGCAACCATCTAAATCAAGAATTCCATTGTATGTTTCTGGTTGGTTTGGACAATGATCATTGTAATCATTGATTCCATCGCCATCAGAATCTGGAGTATCTTTGTTATCTCCAACATAGTCTGGGCAACCATCTAAATCTTGGAATTTATTGTAAGTTTCAGGAACTAGTGGACATTCATCAGAGCTATCTGGAATTCCATCAAAGTCAGAATCTAACGTAGTTATGAAATCAGGATAATCTGGGCAACCGTCATCATCAAGGTAACCATTGTATCTTTCTCTATCAAGTGGACATTGATCAACTGAATCTAATATTCCATCAGCATCAGAATCAGATTCGGTAGGATTGTCAGGACAACCATCTTGATCTTGGTAACGATTCCAAGTTTCTGGAGTTGAAGGACATTCATCTAATGAATCTCGGATTCCATCGCCATCAGAATCCATTACAGAAACATCAGGACAACCATCTTGATCTTGGTAACCATTGAAAGTTTCTGGTTCAAGTGGACATTTATCTTTCAAATCAAAAATTCCATCGCCATCATTATCTGATCCAGATAATCCATCTGTACCATCAGGACAACCGTCGTCATCTTCAAAGCCATTGTAATTTTCTTTTGCAGTTGGACATGCATCTAAATTATCTGGAATACCATCAAAGTCTCTGTCAGATGAAGAGTCACTGTCAGGACAACCGTCTCTATCAAAAACACCATTGAAAGTTTCTGGTTGGTTTGGACACAAATCTGAAAAGTCATTAATTCCATCGCCATCAGAGTCTGGAACTCCTTTATCAGATCCTATAAAGTCTGGACAACCATCAGTATCTTTGAACATGTTGTAAGTTTCTTTTACATTTGGACATTGATCAACACTATTTGGAATTCCATCTTGATCAGAATCAACATCACTTGAATAAGGAGGAATATCAGGACAACCGTCGTCATCTTCAAAGCCATTGTATCTTTCTGGATCTAATGGACATGCATCATCAACATCCATAATTCTATCACCATCAGCATCATTTAGTGTACCATCAAATGACGGAAGTGTATCAGGACAACCGTCATAATCAGCAAATCTATTGAAAGTTTCAGGATGATCAGGACAAATATCGAATTGATCTGCAATTCCATCTCCATCTGAATCAGTAAATGTAGAATCTAATGCAATGTCTGGACAACCGTCAGTGTCTCTATAACCATTGTAAACCTCAGGTTCTGTTATACACAAATCAATTTTATCTTGTATTCCATCATTATCAGTATCAACAAAATCAAAATCGTTTATACCATCTGGACAACCGTCGTCATCTTGGAATCTATTATAATTTTCAGAACTTAATGGACATTCATCTGCAAAGTCTGGAATTCCATCCATATCTCTATCACCTGCACCATAAGAGTCAGGACAACCATCTCTATCTAAAACACCATTGAAAGTTTCTGGTTGGTTTGGACATAAATCAACTAAATCAATAAAACCATCACCATCAGAATCAGGTGCGCCACCATCTCCACTTCCAGGAAGTGTATCAGGACAACCGTCGTCATCTTGGAATCTATTGTAATGCTCTTTCAAATTAGGACATTGATCAATATGATCTTCTATCCCATCATAATCTTCATCATACCACGGAACAAAATTTGAGGGACATCCGTCTACTGTTCCTTCATAATCTTCTTGTAAATTAGGACATGTATCTATAGAATCATCAACTCCGTCATTATCCAAGTCATCTGCAGCAAAAACTGGATTTATTGGCATACTAGTCAAAGTAGCCACAAGTAAGAATAGGAATGATACGGAGTGTATTTTTTTCAAAGCCTAAAAATACGTCGAGGATCCAGTTATTAAACCTCACTCTGAAATCGGCTAAAAATATCAATAGTTTTGAGCAAAGTTTCCATGTTAGACAAAAATCTCGATCAATTTAAGTAAACAGGAACACGATCTGAATTCATGAGTTGTTCTGGAGAAACTGTTGAAGAAGAAGAGCAATTACTTCAGATCAAACCGGTAATATCTGCACAGTTAAAAAAAGCAAAGTATGGTATAGCAGACCACTCAACTGTAGGACTTTGCCATTGGACAAAAAAATCATTCAAACATGAAGGTAGTTGCTACAAACACAAGTTTTATGGAATTTCAACTCATAGATGTATGGAATTTTCTCCTGCTGGCATGTATTGTGAAAATAGATGTGTGTATTGTTGGAGACCAATGGAATTTTATGATTCAATGGAAATGGAACCAGAACAAGTTGCAGAACCAGAACAAATTTTAACAAAGCTGATGGCTGAAAGAAAAAAATTGATCAATGGCTTTTACGGAGATTCAAGAAATGATAGAGAAAGATTAGATGAATCATTATTACCTGCCCATTATGCAATTTCACTTTCTGGAGAACCTACAATGTATCCCAAACTTCCAGAGCTTATCAAATACCTAAAATCACTTGAAGCTACAAAATCAATTTTTCTTGTTACCAATGGTCAAGAACCAGATATGATACAAAAATTACAAGATGAAGATGCATTACCAACACAATTGTATCTATCAACAAATGCTGCAGATTATGAATCATTTATGAGAATAAACAAGCCAAAATATGATGATTCATGGGAAAGATGGAATAGAACACTTGGCATGTTAAAGGGTTTGAATACAAGAACAGTGTTAAGAATTACTTTAATCAGGGATTACAATGATCAAAAAGAATCAATTCCTGCATTTGCAGAAATGTTTAGAAAGGCAAGTCCGCATTTTATTGAAATCAAATCATACATGCACATTGGACGTTCAACTAATAGATTAGAACATGAAAATATGTTAGAAATGGAAGAAGTAAAAAAATTTAGTGAAGGAATTGCAAAACAGAGTAAAATATTTTCAATAATGGATGAAAGTATTGTTTCAAGAATTTCAATATTGCAAAATAATGAACGATATATCGATCGTTTTATCCCTACTTATTCAAATACCATTTAGAAAATTTTTTTAACGCTTTGTATCTATGAGATAATTCATTTTTGTTATTCATTTCAGCAAATGTTTTTTTTGAGTTATTTGGAATGAAAATTGGATCATACCCCCAACCTTTTCCTTTTTGAGATTTGGATATATTTCCAAATTGTTTTCCTTCAAATAATTCTAGAAGTGTTTTATCACAATATGTTATGATAGAGACAAATTTTGCCTTTCTGTTATTTTTTAATAGATTAAGAATTCCTTTATTTCCAATTGTTTTGAAAACATATGATGAATATGGACCAGGAAAACCATCAATTGAATCAATGAATAATCCATCATCTTCAATTATGATAGGTTTTTTGAATTTTGAAAATGCATCTTTTGCTTTTAATATTGCTATATCGTGAAGGGAGTTTGATTGAATTTCTTCTAAATTAGATTTTAAAAAACCAAGATTTATTCCAAAAGAATCTAAAATTTTCTTAGCTTCTTGATACTTGTGATTATTTGAGGATACAAAAAATAGATCAAACGACTTGTGCATATCTACCACGACTTTCTATATCTGAGACTAGTTTAGTAATTTTGGTATAGTAAGCATTGCCAACAATGGATTTGTAGCCGTAGAGGAAATTTTTCCAAGAAGAAATCATGATTTTTGCATGAGCACTGTTTAGAATCTCTTTTATCAATCTCAAATCAACTGCATGATCTTCAGGTTTTATTGAAATTTGAGATAAACCAAAATCAATTACATATACTCTACTCTTAGACAAAATGAAATTAGAAGTTGTCAAATCACCATGCATAACTCCATTTTTGTGTAATGTACCAACTAATTTTCCAATATCTTTTGATAATTCAATAATTTTTGATTCAGATAAATCATGTACAGGGGTTCCAGGGATTTCTTGCATTGTAATAGATGTGTTTTCTAAATTTACAAAGTAAACAAGTGGAGCAGGAATTCCATATGACTTTACAAGAGATAACATTTGAGATTCTTTGATTGTTCTTTGTTTACGAATTTTTGAATCTAGTAAAGAATTTCTATATTTTTTAGCTTTTCTGATTTTCAATATTGCCTTAGAATTTTGCCAATTTGTTTGATATAGATCTGCTTCAGCTCCTTTTTTGACTAATTTCATTAACATTATATCCAGAAGAATTCAATAAAAATTAATCATGGATGAAGGAGAAAAAAGAATCAAACAAGAAGATTGTAGTGAGGATAAATTGGGACCAGGAATTTTAACATTAACAAGTAAGAGATTGGCATTTGATAAAACAAATGCAAGAATAATGGATTTCTCAAAACATTTTGGGGATACTGTATTAGATATTTCATTAGACAATGTGACTAAAACATGGAAAGAGGGATTGTTAATGAAAAAAGTGTGTTTCACAGCAAAAACAGATGAAGGAGAACAAACTTTCAAGTTTGGAGTTTTCAATACAAAAAGTTGGGTTAAAATAATTGATCAGACAATTAATGAAAACAAAAATCAATAATCTACTATAACAGAATCTAATCTCCAAGATTGTGTAACAAATGTGTCTTTTAATGAAACACCTTGTTTAATTTGAGATTCTAATAGACCAGTCCAACATATTTGACTACCACAATCACCTGCATATCTTAAAGGAACTACAAAAAATTTACAACCATGTCTTTTACATACATCTTTTAGCATTTCAGACAATCTTTTGTTAGCTGCTACACCTCCAACAATCATTAATTCTTTTTTTCGAGTAAATGATAAAGCACGTTCTACTGCTTCACTAATCATTGCAAATGCAGTTTCTTGAAGTGAATAACATGCATCTTCTTTACTTTTCATTGCTACAGATTTTGTTGCAGATAATAATCCTGAAAAAGATACATCATTTCCTTTAACAGAATATGGTAATGTTACATAATTTGTAGATGAATTTGCCAATTCTTCTATATTTTTTCCACATGGAGAAGCATATCCAATTGATCGTCCAAATTGATCAAGTAATTGGCCAAGTGTAATATCTAATGTTTCACCAAAAACTCTCCATTGTTTATTTAGGAAAGCCAAAAGCATAGTATGTCCTCCAGATACTAAAAGTACTAGAGGGTTTGTTGAACCAGTAAGTAATTTGCCTAATTCAATATGTCCAATTGCATGATTAACTGGGTAAATTGGTATTTTGTAAAATGAGGACAAAGATCTAGCAACGACTGCTCCAACACGTAAACAAGGACCCAAACCAGGACCAGCAGCATATGAAACAATATCTAAATCTTTGATTGAAATATTTGCCTCCTTTATGCAATCAGCTAGAACTAATGAACTGTTTTCAATATGATGACGTGATGCTTCACGAGGATGAATTCCTTCCCCCTCTTCAGGTCGATAAATTTTTCTAACATCAGAAAGTATTTTTCCTTTTTTTCCATTTTTTTCAATTATTGCACACGAAAATGTGTGAGCTGTACTCTCAATCCCAAGACCTAACATATTATCCACGACTCAGAGTAGAAACAATTTTGATGACATCGCCATTTTTTAGTTTTTGATCACCACTAATTCTTTGTTTTGTTTTACAATCAATTGCATGTAGGAATCCTTTAGCAATATCTGCATGAATCAAACCTGCCAAATCTTTAGCAGTAGAATCTTGTGGAATTAATTTTGTATCAGGTAAAATAACACCATCCTTGTTTGTTAATTTTGTCTCGTCTTCTACAGGATATACAACGATGAATTTTAGAGAATCAAACACTGCAGTGTTTAAAATTTTTTGAATACCAGTAGATGGAATTTTTGAAAAAACTGATTTTACTAAATCAAGAGCTTTTTGTTGAGGTGGTGGAATTTCTTTTCCTTCAACAGTTGTAAAACCTTCATCACCAGAAGAATAGTTTACAATACCAGCTTTTGATGCTTTACGTAAAAGTAATTCAGTTTCTGCGCTACATGGAATAACATTATCTGAGATTTTTTTGATGATATCAATGTCTTGACAAAGATCTGCTTTGTTTGCTGCAATAATCATAGGTTTTGTATTTTTTCTTAATTCTTTTACAAAGGTCTCAATATCAATATCATTCCATTCTTTAGGATTTTTAGCCATAAATCCTAACTTTTGAAGAATTTCTTGAACTTGAAAATCTTTAATTCCTAATCCAGAAAATCTTTTTGCAATACCATCAGTAAGTTTTGCTCGCTTTTGATCTATTTCACGAGTTATTTTATCCCATTCTCTTTTTAAAATATCTGCAAACCATTGATCAAATTCATCTTGGACAAAAGCAACATCTTCTAATGGATCATGAGTACCAACTGGTACTGGTTGTCCTTGTATGTCAGTAGTTCCAGCAATATCAACAACGTGAATTAAAACTTCAGCTTGTCTTGCATCGTCAAGAAATTGATTTCCTAATCCTTTACCTTCATGTGCACCGGGAACTAATCCTGCAACATCAATTAGTTTAACTGGAATGAATCTAGTTCCATTTACACATAATTCATTTTCATGTTTAATTTCAAAATGTTTGCAAGCACAATCTGCTTTCACATATGCAACTCCAATATTTGGTTCAATTGTAGTAAATGGAAAATTTCCTGAAGCTACTGGAGTTTCAGTTGCAGCAGAGAAAAATGTAGATTTCCCAACATTTGCTTTTCCTAGTAATCCAATTTGCAATAATGTAAAAAATTCAATTCTACTTATTAGTATTGCAGAAATCGTTTAATCTATGGTTTATGATTTCAGTACATGTCAATTGTAATTACTGGCAATCCAGGAGTTGGTAAGCATACCATCACTCATGAAATAATTAAGAGATTGAATTTTGATGTGTTAGATATCAATACAATTGCTAAAGATTCAGGATTATTTGAAGAACGTGAGGAAACAAATGACATAGATGTTAAAAAACTAGAAAAAATCCTAAAACAAAAGATTTCTAAAAAAAACGTGATTGTGGGACATTTGGCACCCTATGTTTTAAGAAAGAATCAAGTAAAAATTATGATTGTATTAAGAAGAAGTCCTTATGATTTAATTCCAGTTTACAAAGATAGGGGATATTCAGATAAAAAAAGTAAAGAAAATACAGAAAGTGAAATTTTGGGGATTATTGCACATGATGCAATTAGTAAATTTCAGGAAAAAGTATTTCAGATTAACGTCAGCAAAAAAACAATTTCAGAAGTTGTAGAAAATATCATGGGGGTTATTACAAAGAATAGTGGTGGAGAGGAAGTTGACTGGCTAGAATTAGTACGAAAAAATAATGATTTAGGAAAATTTTTTGTTGATTGATTAAATAACGCCTTGGAATTTGATTAATTACTTGTTTGAAATATCCAAAACCGATTTAGCTGGAAGAATAGGTACACTTTACACAAATCACGGAAAAATTGAGACACCAGCATATGTTCCAGTTATTCATCCTGTTAAACAGACTATCCCATCTAAAAAAATTAGAGAGATAGGTTTTGATTTAGTAATTACTAATGCATACATTACTAGAAATAATTACGGTGATGAAGCAATTGAAAAAGGTATTCACAAAATAATTAATTTTGACGGTGGAATCATGACAGATTCTGGTGGATATCAAGTTCTTGAATATGGAGATGTTGATGTGTTACCACCAGACATGGCAAACTTTGAAAAAGGTATCTTAACTGACTTTGCAATTCCACTTGATAAACCAACAGGATATGGAATGCCAATTAAAAAAGCAGAGGCTTATGTGAAACATACTCTAAATGTTTGCAAAGAAACTCTAGAAGATAGTGCAGACAATGGTCAGATTTGGATAGGCCCAATTCAAGGAGGAGAACATTTTGATCTTGTTGGAAAATCTACCAAAAGCTTAGTCAGCATGGGATTTCAAATGCTTGCATTAGGAAGTCCAGTTGAATTCATGGAGTCATATGAATATAGATTATTAGCTCAGATGATAGTGGCTGCAAAAAAACAGATGCCGCATTCAATTCCTTTACATCTATTTGGTGCTGGACACCCACTTACCATACCATTTGCGATAGCTTTGGGATGCGATACTTTTGATTCAGCATCTTACATGCTCTATGCTAAACAGCTCAGATACATTACAGATGATGGTACTCGTTATTTATCAGATATTTCCACATTTCCTTGTAATTGTGAAATATGTTCAAAATATACTCCAGATGAATTTCGTCAATTAGAAACTACTGAAAAAATCAACGAATTGGCAGTTCATAATTTGTATGCAATTAAGCTTGAAGTTGATAAAGTAAAACAAGCAATCCATGAAGGTAGATTATGGGAATATGTGATTAAAAAGGCAAGAGCTCATCCAAAATTATTTGAGATGATTGAAGTTATGACTGAAAATTATGAATTTCTTGGTTTGAGTACGCCTAAATTTAAAGAGAAAGCCATTTTCTTATTCAGTAAAGAGGATCAATATAGGCCAGAAGTTCAATCTTTCCATAAAATTGTTAGAAAGTTCAAATCAAAGAAAAAGAAAGTAGTCATTACTAACGAATCCAACACAAAGCCCGGATATCTTTCTCGACAATATATTGGATTAAAAAAGAAACTCAAAGATTTTGAGTCATTCCAAATTTGCCAATATAATCCAGTTTTAGGATTAATACCAATTGAAATTTCAGATATTTTTCCTGCTGCCCATCATGAAACATCTAGATTAGATTTTGAACCAAAAGATTTTCCTACATTTGAAAAAACATGGAATGACTTTATTTCAAATAATAAATTTTCAGAAATACAATACGATAAAGAAGATAATTTCTTAAAATATTTTGTAAAAAGTTTGCCAAAAGAGATCAAGAAAAAATCTTTTGTGTAATTAAAAATAAGAAAAAAGAATGTGCTAAAAGATGCTGCTTATAGAGCGGCGTCTTCTGCCCAACCTTTAATGAAGATACCGTTTTT
>Ga0114933_10001174_pt1 | contig 29708 bp, 33 predicted proteins | sample 4SBtaG_FD_89691 | JGI IMG/M metagenome (GOLD analysis project Ga0114933, IMG submission 89691) | Deep subsurface microbial communities from Kolumbo volcano to uncover new lineages of life (NeLLi) - 4SBTROV12_W25 metaG | ecosystem: Environmental > Aquatic > Marine > Volcanic | place: Kolumbo... | reverse complement strand
TTTATCTAACTGCCATTGGCCTCATCGGCGAACCAGTCGCTCCCTTGATTCTCTCAGGCAATCCTATAAATAAGAATTCATATACCTCATCCGCAGCAAGCTCTCTAAGTTCCATATTCTCGAGCATTGGAATCCCTTCCCCAAGAAACAACATTCTGTGAACGTTTTCTACACCTGGTCGAGGCCTAACTTCGACGCAGCAACTATCAGCGCCTACAAGAGAAATCTTGCGTTCAATAAGTACACGAACTATATCGCCATAAATTCCTGGAGATCCTTCGTTTTCACCCACACCAATATAAGAGTCATTATATTTTGAGGGGTTCCCCCAATTTATAGACCACCCATAGTTGAAAAATACTGCGTCACCTTGCTCAATATCGCTCACGCTCATTTCCTGCCTGGCAAGCGCGCCATGCATATCTTCAACAGTGACCTCATAAGCAGCAGGCAAAGCAACAACCCCTTTATAACCGGCAATATCAATTAGAATTCCACGAGTGATGAATGGTTTCATTTGCTCAACGCCTAAGGCCTCTACGCCTCCTCTACCGCGGTTCTCTCCAAAAAGATCATCAACGTTGAACCCATTGTAAAAAACAGATTGAAAGGACCCATCTTCCATTTGAATATTTCCACCCTGATGAGCAAGACCATCAAACTGAGTTCCCATTTGGCCTATAAACCCTGAAAAATACTCGGAATTGGAAACGCCTCCCTCTCCACTAGTTGGCGGTAGAGGTGGAGTTACCTGCATAAAATATGGCCTTGATCCATAAAGCGGCATGCTTGGCTCATACATATGCCCGAGCTCATAAGTTTGGCCTGTCACAGGAATCTGCAACGCTGAAAGGATTTTCACCGCAGTAACATAATTAGATGCGCCTGCCTGATCCTGGGCACCATGAGGTGAAGGCCACCATGGTCCCTCCTCCCGGGTCTGTCCAACTACTGTCTGTACTGGTGCCATTACTGCCAAAAAAATAGGCACTATAAGTGCATAAATTGGCCAAAAGCCTGTTTTTGTATCCATTTTAATGACTCCGCAAACGCAGTTCTTTATTGCATCAAAATTAGGGATTCAATATCAGCTTCTGAACACGCCAATTATTAAGATCAGCAATATATAAAACACCTTCCTGAGAGCAGTCAATTCCATGAATCCAGTTGAACTGCCCAAGTTGCTTACCAGACTCGCCTAGCATACCCACAATCTTGCCATCCAACTGAATTTTATAGATGCGCCCTGGATGCTGATCAGCAGCCCATAAATACTGTGGACTACCCTGTGAAATACATACTGCCCAAGGCTGCGTTTCATCCGGCTGATTCGGATCTACATTACCAAGTATTGGTTGCATTGACTTATCAAACGGGGCATTTAACAAGATTATTCTTAGGAAGTTACCTTCTGAATCAAACACCTGAATTCGGCGATTAGTACGATCAGCAACATAAAGGTTTCCTTCACGATCATTATGCATGCTATGCGGCAAATTTAACTGGCCAGGTTCGGAACCAAAAGAACCCCAGGTTGTTATCCAATTACCATGCTTGTCATACTTTGCTATTCGTGAATTGAGATAACCATCACTTACAAAAATATTGTCTTCTTCATCCCACGCCACATCACTTGGCCCACCAAAATAACCATCTCGAGGCACAGCATCAGCTCCATCAACATGATGATATGGATCGAAACCCTCTGGCCGCCTTCCAAGGTTCATCGTTACATAGCCGGCAGGATCAAATTTAATAACTGAATTTGCTCCTTTATCTACTAGCCACAAATTGTCATATTTGTCATAGCGAATATGGTGCGAATAACCGAGGCCATACACACCTTGACCAATCTCTCGAACAAAATAACCATTTTCGTCAAATTCTAAAATTTCCGTTGTAGCGTTGCCGTAGAGAGGTCCTCCATTGTGAGCAGAACCAGGATGATTAAGTACCATTATTCTTCCCTTAGAATTAACTGCTACTCCTAATATTTCCCCTAGATTCCTTTCTGGTGAGTACTTAAGAAAATTTGGAACTGAGTGGTATGGAATCAACGGTACGTCATTATTTGTCTGCTGCGCAATCGCCGGATGAACAAATAAGGACAATGAAAAAGTAACTAGTACTATGGCGCTTAAACACCTCATAATTATTCCTTTTAAATTAGAAACTATGCTCTCAAATATACTATTCAATTTGTTTTTATGGCTAATCTTGATCTTAAAACTAACCTATTATTCATAGCCTAACACTAGCTCAGATCAATTATTGGCACTTAAGTTTTTATTTTTTAATTATTAATCTAGATTTATACCATTCTAAAAAATGCTTTTATAGATCACTGTGATAACACACTTCTATATAGAGCAATAGTCTTATCAATAGTGTCTTGTATGCGGAAAGTGCTGTCTATGCGCTGACGGGCTGACTCGCCCATACGTCTTCGCATATCAGGGTCCTTATACATACGCCTGATAGAACTATTAATTGCATCAGGGTTTTTTATAGGCACAACAAATCCTGTCACCCCATCAATAACAAGCTCAGGGCTTCCACCACAATTCGTCACAATCGTTGGAATACGATAAGCCATGGCTTCAATTACAGAACGGGCAAGCCCCTCCCTTTTAATTGATGGCATGACGAAAACATCACAGGCCGCAGTTAAGGGCGTGGCATCCTTTACATATCCCACCCTATGAATTCTATCTGCAGAAGAACTTCTTGAAATCTTTTGATCTAATTTTGGAGAAGCCATGTCACCAATCAGAATCAAATGAACGTTCCAATCATCAGGAAGGTCGGCCATAGCCTCTACTAACACTTCAATTCCCTTACGGGGTCGATAGGTGGCCACACAACCGACCACAAAAGCCTCCTTTGGAATACCAAACTCCTGAAGGTTTGCAGGAGAACTGGTATACCAGTCTAAGCTGTGTCCTTTATGGATAGTCACAAGTCGTTTTGAAGATATACGCAAAAATTTCGGGCGCATCTGTAAAAAATACTTACGAATAGCATCTGCCACACAAATAATACGATCAATTCTAGGATTAAGAACCCGCATCCATGAAATAGGATTAAAGAAGCTTACATTTCCTACAATTCCACGATAGACAACTATACGTATATGCATGCCACGTGTTGCTATCAAACCATTTTGTAAGGCTCGGTTACCTAAAATATGGAGAATGTCATACTTTCCTTTATCTAACTCCTCACGAAGCAAACGAATTGCCTTAGAGTCATAGCGCCCTCGAAATTCTATAGGGATAGTCTTCAGACCCGCATCGATTAACTCATCATGGCGGTAGTGTTGCTGAGGACAAACGACAGCCAGGTCTATACCAGCTCTATGCATACCAATAAATGTCGCAACAGTGGGGCGATCTGGATCTTCAGTTATGCAAAGGGCTTTTATAGTCACAATTATCTCTAAACTACCTAAGTGTATGGATGTTACTAATCAGAACACATAAAAGGAATGCATACAGAAATGAGTCTTCTTTGAGTATCATGCATTAACTCTAAGAGCTAAAAATGACTATGTTATCTAAGCTTAATTTGCCTCCAAAAAGGCTTTGTATCATCAGGCTGTCTGCAATAGGAGACACTTGCCATACAGTTCCTATTGTCCGTGCAATACAAAAAGCCTGGCCAGATACAAAGCTGACCTGGATAATCGGCAAAACTGAGCATGCACTTCTCGCAGGGCTTGAAGACATTGAATTCATCGTACTAGACAAAGACCGTGGTTTTAGAGGGTACTTTGATGTATTAAAACAAGTTCGACATAAAAATTTTGATCTTTTACTGCACATGCATGCTTCCATGCGTGCAAATCTTGTAAGCCTCATGATTTCTTCAAAAATCCGTCTTGGCTTTGACCGTCAGAGAGCTCGTGATTATCAGTGGTACTTCTGTAATGAACATATTCCTTTTAGATCACAACAGCACGTCATAGAAGGACTTTTTGGATTCGTTAAAGCCCTAAATATTCAATCGAATGAATTGACTTGGGATATTCCTATCTCGACTAAAGACCGTGGTTTCGCTCTAGAACATATTAATAATAACGAACCCACATTACTTATCAGCCCATGCTCCGGACAACGCCTTCGCAACTTTAGAAATTGGGGCATCGAATATTATGAGGAGGTTGTGAACTACGTAGCATCCGAATATGGGGCCAAAACTATTCTTACAGGAGGGATGACACAACTAGAGCAAGAATACGGTGAACACATCTTAAATAATTGCCAAGGTAGAGTTATCAATCTGATCGGTAAGACCACACTAAAACAGCTACTTGCGTTGTTAGAACTTACTACCGTCTTGCTTTGCCCTGACTCCGGTCCAGCACATATGGCTACCTCCGTTGGAACACCTGTAGTGGGTCTATATGCTACATCTAATAAAAGCCGCACAGGGCCTTATAAAAGCCAGCATTTGGTTGTCGATAAGTATCCGGAAGCTTTAAAGAAGGAGTTCAATGCCAAAGTAAATGAGGTTAGATGGGGACAACGTATACGAAACCCACGTGCTATGGACCTTATAACTGTGACCGATGTTATAGAAAAGCTATCAAAAGCGTTCAGTGAAAGTGGAATAAGACCTCTTAACTCAAATTAGATAGGGCTATATTTAGACTTCTTTTAGTCTTATTATTCAATAGCCTAAGATTAGTGAGATTAGGCATTCAAACGACTGAGAGCTAAAAAGCTAAAAAACTCTTTGGTCACTTATTCGAGTCAGCACAAAAAATAGAAAAATCTCGTAGGAAAAAACATGAATTTACATACATTAAGGGTTAGCGTCTTTTGTGCTATTACCTCGCTGGCAATAGCTTCAGTGGCGAACGCACAAAGCGTTCCGTCAAAATTTGTAGTTTCAGGGCCAGCAGCACGAGAAATACTTGATAGTACAACGATCAACCTCGAAACAGCTGAACGCATTACGATGGCGTGTGAAAGATTAGCTAGAGAAAGAGGGGTCTCAATAAGTGTTTATGTTCTCGACAATGATGGTAATGATGTCTACATTCATCGTATGGATGGGGAAATGTGGGTAAATACTGCAACTGCAGAAATGAAGGCAAAAACCGCATTACAAATACGTGGGCCAAGCAAAGAACGAATGAATCGCGTGATTCGTAACCCTAGTGAAGAATGGCAACAAATAGAACTCGGGGTGTTTTCTAATTCTGGCGGGCTACCAATCATTGTGGATGATCAACTAATCGGCGCTATCGGAGTTGGTGGATCTGCTCCAAGGATTGCTGAGGGGTGGAGCGATGAGATCTGTGCTCATAAGGCCATGACTGAAGTGATGGGCACTCAGCCGCCATTGATTGAAGATATTCCACGGCCGCAAACACCAGTGGTTGCGGTAGTCCCTCGCTTTACTGTGGACTCGCCACCAGCATCAAGTCTTCCACCTGAATTTGTAGTTTCAGGGGCTGCTGCTGCAGGCATCAAAAATGGAGCGCAAATCTCAGGTGATGCTGCAAGAAATGTAGCCTTAGCCTGCCGTGCGTGGGCAACAGAACGTGGGGATACAATGTCACTAACCATATTAGATCCCTCTGGTGTACCTGTTCATGGAGAACGAATGGATGGACAGGTTACTAGCGGAATTGAAGCAGCTAAACTGCGTGCTCAAACAGCCTTACAAAGTCGAACACCAACCTCGGTACGTGGAGCTGGAGTAGCAAATAGACCATATGGCTTACCACGATCTGTTCTTTTATTCAGATGGCACCTGGAACCTGGAGGATTGCCAATAGTGGTTGATAGCCAAATGATAGGAGCGATCGGCGTTGGCGGTAGTAACGACGATGAAGCCTGTGCCATTGCAGGACTACAATCTGTTTTTGGTGATCGAGTTACAGTACCTGTTTATCCAAACTAAAAAACTAACAATTCCTTGAGGAGAGGTTAATGAGATTAAGAATAACGAGTGCCTTAACAATCTTCATGCTCATAGCTATTAATCCAGTTGCATCGGGGCATCACTCCCATGCCAACTATGTAGAGACAGAATGGATGTTTCTGGAGGGTACCGTTAGTGAGATTCATTGGTTAAACCCCCATAGTTGGATCTACCTTGAGGTAGCAGATGCGGATGGTCAGCCTAGGCCCTGGGCCATTGAGGGTGCCAGTATTACGCAACTTCGACGAGATGGCTGGACTCAAGAAAGCATTCAGGTGGGAGATGACCTGAAGATGAGATGTCACCCACTAAGAGACGGCTCTAGAGGTTGCTTACTCGGTTATATCACTCTGGACGATGGTACAGAGAAAGAATTCGACTAATTATTTGCCCCAACTTTTGAGGAGAAAAATATGCCCCTATTAAAAATAATCATACTCCTACCATTTACTCTTAGTCTTTTGCTATCTGGAGCTGCTTATTCACAAGGCTGGATCAAATACGTGAACCAAGAAGATCAGTTTGTTGTGAACTTCCCCGGAGACCCTGAGGTAATAGAGAGTGACTATGTCACCGAGTCTGGTGCTACTATTCCAGCCCGTATTTACAGCACACAAAGCAATAATAGCCAATATGCGATTACTGTTGTGGACTATACGGCAGCTGAAGAGGCTCATATCACTCTCTGCCGTCAAATTGCAGCAGAGAATGACATAGTAAGTCCTAATACTTGTACAGGCCGAGGACATTTGCGTGATATCAGGGGCAGTATTGCTTATGAAGCATGGAACATACGTAAGCGTGCTAGTGGCGAAATAACCTACGATGCCTTTGGGCAGGTAGATGGCGTGCCAGGACATCAGATTCAAATCCTCCATGCTGATGCATCCCGTTCCTTCATTGGACTTTATATGCTTAATCGTCGACTCTATGTTCTTGAGGGAACAGTTCCAGATGATTATCCACCTCCAGGGCTGTTTCAGCAGTCTTTGGGTATGCTTGATGAAATTGGAAGACGAGTTAGATATGAAAGTGACGCCGAAGGCAACTATTCAAGGGTTCAAACCCGTTATGAGTATGTTGGTGTAGAAGATCCTATTACAGGAGAACCGGAGTCAGATTTTTCTATTAGTAGTGATGGTCGTCTTAGGAGACCTGATGAATTCACAGGAGCATGGACACCAGATTCATCCGAATAATCAGTAAGTGAAAATATACCCCCATCTTTTATACAAGGGGATATAGTTAAAGTTCGACTGTAATAATAGTTGAGGAGATAAGATGAGATACACAAATGTCCTTAGGATACAGAATCATCTGTTACGGCTTAGCAGCCTTACATTAATAGCTTTAGCTTTAGGTTTTTTGCTAGACACTCGAACCTTAACGGCACAAGAATCACCACCAGCTATTGGCGGAATGTGGAGTACAACAGTCACGGCAATCGAACATCCGGACTGGACGGTCGAAGATTTATTTGCTTGTAACTGCACATCAGAAACCTATGACCACCTTCGTGAACTCCTTCTGCCAGAAAATGATGATATGTCGGCTCTGGAAATTCAAGAAGCTGTTAGAGATTACAATCGATTAGCTATTAGAGACTTGTTTACACAAGAGCAAATAGATTACCTAGCTATTTATGATCATGCAGATGATCCTTCTATCCAATGTGAGTACTTTGGTGTATTTAGAACAATACTCCATAACGATCCAATTCTTATCGAGCAAAACCAGGATCAAATCATAATTCGTCCGGAAGATTTAGCAGCTGATCGAGTAGTTTATATGGATGGCCGTGGTCACCCAGAAAATGGGCCACTCACCGCAATAGGACATTCCATTGGCTGGTATGAGGGCTCAACATTAGTCATTGATACTGCAAATATCTCTGCGAGCATAGCTGAAGATGCGTTAAATATTCATAATGCTGATAATGCACGTACTATTGAACGCTATACACTCAGTGAGGATGGCAAGCGACTACATGGGCAATTCACATTAATAGATCCTGTGATGTTTCAAGAACCACTTGTTTTAGAGCGTACTAGAATTTTCACACCTGAAGTAAATCTGATAGATGCTCCATGTGAATCAATCTCTGGTGAAATGTAAAAAGGGGAATTAAACATGGTTAGTAAAAGCTTAGTAATTTTTAGTGGAATGGCATTAATTTCAATCTCTTCCATGGCTCATCACAATCCTGCCGCTCACTACATAGTCGATGAACGTATAGAAATCGAAGGTACTGTGACTGAGTTCCGACCAGTTAATCCTCACTCTCGCATCTACTTAGATGTGATAAATGAGCAGGGTGAAACAGAATCGTGGATGGCTGAAGGTGACAGTATCATTAATCTTCGGCGTGCAGGCTGGACTCATGATCAATTTAAGCCTGGGGACCGTGTCCAGGTATTGGGTCGACCTTCACGATTTGGTGATAACCTGATCGAGTGGACATTCATAACAAACGCTGCCGGCACAGAAGTTGGTGGTGGAAATGGTCAGTTTGGAGAACGAATGCGAATAGTCCAAACACGTCTTGAAGAATATCGTCAACAACGAGATTAATACCGCTAGCCTATGATCTCCAGACGTCAGGTTCTAGCGAATGCTAGTCAGTTATGCTTGCTAGGAGCGCTTGCTCCAGCCCGAGTCTATGCTCAGAACGGTCTCATGCAAAGGACGGTTCCAAAAACAGGTGAACGACTGCCAGTAATCGGGCTTGGCACCTATCGCACTTTTGATGTGGCTGACAATCCAGCCGAACTTGATCCGCTCAAGCAAGTAATAGAGATTTTTTTCCAACATGGCGGCACTGTCGTGGACTCTTCGCCAGCTTATGGTCCTTCTGAAGCTGCTTTTGGTTATTTATCCCAACAAATTGACCTACCTGATAATTTATTTGTTGCTACTAAGGTACGTGCTGATGGCCGAGATCAGGGTATCCGTCAAATGGATGCTTCTCCACAAAAAATGGGCGTCGAGAAAATTGATCTTATGCAAGTTCATAGCTTGGCTGATTGGCAAACTCAACTTCCAATTCTCAAAGAAAGAAAAGCACAAGGGATCTATCGATACATTGGTATTACCGCATCTCGTGAAGAACTTTATGAAGATTTCATCAATATTATGCGGCGTGAACCACTGGACTTTATACAGATCAATTACAGCGTTGCCGAACGGAAAGCAGAGGAAGTAATTCTGCCTTTAGCTATGGACCGAGGAATGGCAGTTTTTATTAATAGGCCATTCGCTGCAGGCGCCCTATTCCCTTATGTAGAGAATAAGGTTCTACCTGACTGGGCTACTGAATTTGATTGTCATAGTTGGGGGCAATTTTTCTTGAAGTTTATTTTGGCGCATCCTGCCGTAACAGTTGCACTTCAGGCGACTTCAAGCCCTAACCACCTATTAGATAACTTAAAAGCGGGTCAAGGTATGCTGCCTAATGAAGAACTTCGCCAACGTATGGTGGATCTTATTGGATTGACTGGGCGACCCCCCTGGACCTGACCAGCGAACATAAAAACTGTGCTTATGAGTGCTCATGGACTCCTCACCTTCCTAGCTGAAAACAGCCCAAAACCAATATATCAAGCGTCAATTGGTGGCGCAGAAGCTCGTCTAGAACTAGCGGGTGACTATCAAAAGAAGCAAGTTAATATCTTGAATGGAAGAGAGCTTCAGGAGTCCTTTTCTATTGATAAACAGGGCTTTAGCTTAATCGACCATACAACTACAGTTGAAAACTTATATGACGCTGAGTCTGGAAGAAAAAAATATGAGGCTGAATGCAAAGAAATAGTCATAAACGCAACAGGCGCTGATAGTGCATACGTTTTTGACCATACCTTCCGTTCCGGTGACAGTAAACTTCGAGAACAGAAACTCAGTAGAGAGCCAACAACAGTTATTCACAACGACTATACACCCAACTCGGCTCCAAAACGTCTACGGGATTTTATGGGTTCCGATACTGAAAAATTAATAGAAAAACCTTTTTGCATCATAAATATATGGCGACCAATTAAAGAGGTTAAATCTTTTCCTTTAGCAGTTTGTGATGCTCAAAGCGTCTCTCCAGAAAATTTAGTCTGTGCAGAACGCAAATCAAAAGAGCGTATAGGAGAAATTTTTGTGGTTCGTTTTAACCCACATCAACGATGGATATATTTCCCAAATATGACTCCCGATGAGGTTCTTTTAATTAAGACATATGACTCCCGAAAGGATGGACGAGCCCGCTGGTGCGTCCACACGGCTTTTGATCCAGAAGGTTCTGATGCAAATGTAGCGCCGCGGGAATCGGTAGAATCTCGTATTTTCGCATTCGGCGTTTAACTAGCTGCTAATAAGAAATACACCCATTAATCATAATTGGCTACTAGCGTTTTATCGGCAGTAATAGCTCGCTATCATTATTTCTATGTATGTCGAATGATCTGATAGTGATTGCCATAAAATTGTAATAACCAATTAATCCAACTAAGTCCATGACACCTTCATTACCAAAGAGTTCAACAGCTTTCATAAAGGTCTCAGAACTAACCTTCTCTTCATTTATGGCTTCCCGTGTAATTTTTATGATAGTGCTTTCTTCTTCGCCAAGACCAGAAATCTCAATTGAATCATCCAATGGTTCACGGAACCGGACAATATCAATTATTTCCTGTTCTAATCCATTTCTTCTAGCTGCTGGTTCGTGGGATGTATAAATATATTGGTTATCCACCTCGCGAGCTGTCGTAATAATAGTCAATTCAGTGAGGCGTTGATCCTTTGCGGACCCGTAACGAACACGATTACGAACATCAAACATGGCTTCAGCAAGAACAGGACTATTCATTAACATGCCGATAGGCCCACTCAGTCCAGTTTCATAACCTGTTCCAGGTGTAACATAAGTATCAAAAGCATTTTGTCCGGTTACATCTAGGTTATCTCTTCGAACCATCGGAATACGTGCTCGTGAGTCTTCATGAATATCGGCTGGAACGCTCTGTGCTGATAATGCTGGCAACATAAGATAGTCGGCTTCTGCTGCATAAGATTTAGTGGTTACGTCAGCCCCCAAGATGACACTGACAAAAACTATCGGTAAAAAGTATCTTGTATCCATAGCCAAACCTCCATTAAATTTCCACATAAAGCTAAAAAAACTATTTTTAAAAAAATCCAGATCGACAAATAAATATAAACGGTAAGGGCAATATATCAGTTAATCATCTGAAGATTTATCATGCTATCTAGTCAACTACTTTTAACTGAAATATCGACAATAAGAATATAAAAACTTATTAGTGATTTTATTTATGAATACAAGCAGTCAAAAAAAATGGAATGAGCGTTACCAGAAGGGTGCATATGGAACCCGCACCCATCCCAGTGCACTATTAACTGAATGGTTACCAAAATTACAGAACCATACACGCCAGTTACGAGCAGTAGATATTGCAAGCGGTACTGGTAGAAACTCTATCTATCTAGCGCAACATGGCTGGCAAGTTGATGCTTTTGATATTTCAGAAGTCGCTCTTGAACTCTTAGAAAAAAAATCAAATTCGAAAAAATTGCCTATAACCTGTTTCCATCAAGATTGTGGAGATACTCAGAATCAGGATGATTATCTTATAGATAATGAATACAACCTTGCGATTATGATTCGATATACCAACTTATCTTTAATCAGAAACCTTTATAGAGCTCTTAAAGTAGGCGGGTACCTGATCGTAGAAGAACACCTAGTTACAAATAAAGAAGTTATTGGCCCAAAAAACCCTAAATTCCGGATTCCACCCCAATCACTTTATGATGCAGCTAAAGAACTAAAAGTTCTCTCTTATAATGAAGGCCTTGTTAAAGATCCTGATGGTCGTACTGCAGCACTTGCACAATTAGTAGCTAAAAAATCTTAGTATGTAATATAGGCTTTGTCTGGCTGTATTCGGTATCAATGCAATACAATCTACATCTAATAAAAATATAAGTAAGACTACGGTAATCTAGGAGGATTAATCATGAGGCTACTTGGTTGGATTTCCTTAATTTTTTTCATTAACCCAAGCTATGGTCAACTTGCGGTACCAAGTGATTCTGGCATTGCTTTTGGTCATGTTCATCTAAAGGTTACCGATCCAGAACTTCATACTAAACTTTGGGTTGATCACTTTGGTGGTGTTGTAAGCCAACAAAGCGGATTAGCGGATAGAGGACTAACTGCTATTCGCTTTCCGAATCTTTTTATCATCCTAGAGGAAGGCGCATCTAGTGGAGGCACAGCAGGCTCAGTAATGGATCACATTGGCTTCAAGGTACGAAACATTGAAAATTTTTTAGCAGATTGGCGCGCAGCTGGTTATACAGTTGATAGGGAGTTTATTGGCTCTGAGGGCGTTCCAAACGGATATGTCACTATGCCGGATGGTGTATGGGTTGAACTTCAAGAGGACCAAGGATTAAACGTAGAAGTCTCCGGTTATCACATACACTATCGCACTCCTATGTTTGTTGAATTGCTCGACTGGTATGTTGATGTTTTTGATCTTGAAATTAGGCCACGTGGCAGAATTGAGACTACGACAAATGTGCCAGGAATGAATATGAGCTTCGCCCTACCGAATGGTGAATGGACTGATTTGGAAACAGCACCAACCCGTGGTCGATCCTTAGATCATATTGGTTTTGAAATTGACAACCTGGAAACCTTCTACCAAAACCTTGTTAATAAAGGTATTGAGTTTGATGTCGAGTTTCGTGAAATTGAGAATATTGCAGTTAAAGTTGCCGCATTCACGGACCCCTCAGGAGTTCGAATTGAACTAACAGAAGGGTTAGATCAATACTGATCTTTGGCAAGTTTCAGTATAGCTAAGACCACTTTTTGCAATACTCATTAAAAAGAATGAACGTTCTTATATAGCCTATAAAAATTAGTAATTAAAATTTAAAAGCTATATAAGTCATAACTTTATACGTTATTTTCTCTATGGGATAAAAAAGCACGGTTGTTCTATAATGCTTAAAAACAACCTTTTCGGTTTAATCAGGCCTTCGGTTATTCTCACCACTTAAATCCACACAGTTGTATGGTTGATATGCTGTCATCGCTAGATCTGCAATATCCTGGCCATGGTAGGGCTCAGCTAAATACAGTGGATCAATAACTACATAGTCGCGAACAAGCACACTCAACTCATTATCAAATCTAATCCGTTCAACAACATGCATCTCTTCACTGGTCATAACTGATTCCCGAGGAATAAAAGCCCGTGGCAAAAAACCGATTGTATCGATGACCAGTGTATCTCCATCCCAAAGACCGATTGAATGTCCCTCAAGACTTGGAACGATATTTTCTGGATGCTTTGTAATATCCAGATGAACTGTTCGCATAAGATCAAGATAGCCGTATCGAATCAGAATCTGACCTTCCTCCTGATGTATATCGTTAATATGGGCTTGGCGTGCCCAGTCCCAAACAATGTTACCGCTTTCACAGCGAATAGAGGGATTATCAAAACGAACATCATAACGTTCTGCGGCTAACCGCCCCGCTTCTGTCGGTATGGGCAAAGTATTCTCGCCACCTTCACGAACAATCCATCTACCGCTAATGTTTGGCTGGCTATTTTCAAGATATTGCGGCCTAGATGCGACGTCAGCTGCCTTTGCAATACGCGACTGCCTGATATTTCCTTGAATATAGATATCACGACTAAGATTAGTGCCATCGGCAAGATGTATTGACCGGGTATCGCAATGATTAGCTTCACGCCGTGCGCTCGAACCTACAATTCGAATTTCATCTCCAACACTAAGTGTTTCCTGTGACCAACCAAACCTCTGGAGTTGCGAAGCCCCTGATAACTCACAACGCCATTCGGCTATTGACCCATTAGAATCACTAACCTCGAAATGTACAATCGCGTGGGGATTCACAAAATATACTTGGGTCACAACACCCTCAAAGCTAACTATATCGTTGGAATCAAAATGTGGGGCAGAACCATGATGAGCATAGGCCTGCCCAATCAAGCCAAGGCTGAAGAGAAGCGTTGTAATAACTCTCATAGCTATCATTCTTGTTTATTCAACAACTATACATTCACCTTCAGTTATTATTTGAACCGAATTCATGGGGCTGATAATACTTTGAACAAAGCGATTCTCACCATGCTTTTCAATCTGAGTTATAGACGTATAAAAATATGCTCCAACAGAATTGCCTGTAGTTGTAGAGTGAAGAACCAATACACTTTCATCTTCATGAACAATCTCCCAAGTAAAGTCCAAAGCATCTCCATCCCTTGATTCATTAAAACCATTAACAGTTCTTACGTATGTATCATTAAAAGTTTCATCATCATCTGACCAAGAACAAATCCAAGTCTCTGCAAACACTGAAGGACTAGACAACAGTAATGCTAAGAGTATTGAAATAATTCTCATCTGTTTTCTCCTTTAATTGCCTCTTCAGCTTATCCATTAGCGAACAATAATTACAAACTTCATAAGATATAACTAGAAAAATAACTTACTAGCTTTACTTACAAATAGTAGTGATGAGTAGACTTAAACTGCCGATCTGCGAAAGATAAAGATGGTGGTGATGGGTAGACTTGAACTACCGACCTGCGGGTTATGAATCCGCCGCTCTAACCGGCTGAGCTACATCACCATATATAAAATTAATTATTTCAATAGTTTATCGCGTAACAAATCAGTCTTATTACTATTAGAATTATTCGCTTTCTGTCTCTAGCATCTCTAATGCATAATTCAAAGTACCTTCGCCATCCACGCGTTCTCTGAAACTTTCAATAAATATCTTACCAACTATTTGATTATTCAAGTCAATAACAAAAACTCCAGGATGAGGAATTCCATAGGCAGGATCTCCTGGTGAATATTGTTCATTTAGTATGCCTAAAGCATTCATAGTCGTAGCTTCAATATCAGAAATAAACTGATAAGTTAAATTACCTGCATTAACAAACTCTTCCTGGAGATCAGGTGAATCATAAGTTATAACAACCATACCAATACCAGCCTCTTCGTAGTCTTCTGCATAGTTTTGCAACTGCACGAGTTGCGCTCTACAAAAAGGTCACCAATCAACGGAACGAATTGCAAAAACAACTAGCCCTCTTTCCTCATAAAATGATTGAACATCATTAATCTCCTGGCCCCTATATATTGCTCGTATAGACGGAAAGTCAGAGCCTATAGGCAAACCTGGGTCGAAAGAATCGGAGTCTTCATCAAGAAACATATCATCTAGATTTGGTTGAGCCTGCAACGGCTGGATTGACACTCCAAGTCCTATCATAAAAAACAATACAGCAAAAAAATTGGATAATTTCATTCGCAAAGTCCTGCGCTTTTGTTAGAACATCATTATACAGTTGCTTTAATAAGCAAACTTCAATTTAGCTTCAAGAATTTAAAAAAGGAACCACAGCATTCAAAAATGCTGTTGGATCTTGAAGTTGCGGGCAATGCCCAATTTGTGGCAGTTCCTGGAGAATAGAACCTGAAATTCCCGTCTTAAGCTCATATGAAAGAGCAGGTGGTGTTGTTGCATCAGCAAGGCCAACAACAACTAATGTGGGATTATTAATTTCACTTAATTTTGGTCTATTATCTAAAAACGTAAGTGCAAGCGCAGCGTTCGCAAAAAGACTTGGATCGGCCTGTGCAAGATAATGTCGTCGTCGCTCCATAATAGATGGATTCTCGATAATAAAATCCTCAGGGAACATTCTTTTAATAGCGGCATCCAGAACCGAATTCATTCCTTCATTTATGGCCTTATTCGCTAAAACTCTTAACGCTTCTTTTGCTGGCTCAGGAAAACCAGCACCCGTGTCAACCAATACTAATTTATTAAAGCTGGCCCCATGACGAATCGCGAGAGTGCTAGCAACAAAGCCCCCAAAGCCATTGCCTACCAAATGAGCATCAGTCGGCAACGATAAAGCCTTCATTGTTGCTGCAGTTAGATCTGCATATGATTCTATTGTTTGACCAATTGGGCCTAGTGATGTACCGAAACCAGGGAAATTTATACGAGTAACACGAAACTGCCTACTTAAATAGTCAATCACCTCATCATAAACCGTCATCTCTGCCAGAAGCGTTGGTAACAAGATCAAATCCTGCCCTGCTCCTGTCTGCTCATATTCAACCTGATTTTCGGTAACCAAAAAATTTGGCATTTTTAGTTTCCAAACACTTTAAATTCAACTCATTAACAAATTATCAGCTATTTTTTTATAGTAGGTGGCATTGAGTCAGATAAATAAAAAATTAGCGCATATTTTTATTTATATTCACCAGTAAAAAAACTTAGCATGCAAAAATTTTTATATATTGCAGAATATTTTTAGATCTGATCAATAAAAATTTTCATGCGTTCCCTAGCTTCAGCATTAGGCATACGACCAAGCGGAGCTCTAGCATTCTCTGCCATATGATCAGGGCTACTAGTTTCCGTAAGCACACATGTAATAGTTGGATGAGAAAGTATGTACTTCAAAGAAAACTGGGCCCAGCTTTCGCAGTCAAACTCCTCTGTCCAATCTGGGAGTGGCTGTCCTTGTAAACGTTGAAAATATGCTCCGTTCATAAAGGGACGGTTAAGAAGAACTGCTAGCCCCATATCCTCTGCAAGGGGCAACAAACGTTCTTCTGCACGCCTTTCTGAGACTGAGTAGTTCATCTGAACAAAGTCGGGTGTCTCGCGACCTAAAAACTCTTCAAGTTGCTCATAAAGTCGATATTCAGAAACGGTAACGCCAATATATCTGGCATGTCCTTCTGCCTTCCATTGCTTTAAGTTTTCCCACTGTGTATCTAAATCAATCAAGCTAAAAATCTGAACAAGGTCAATAGTATCTCTGCGATATAGCCTCTGAGTTTCACGAAATTGCTGAATCCCAGCTTCCTTTCCAACTTGATCAATCTTAGTTGTAACGAAAAGAGAATCACGAAGATCTGGTGCACTCAAAACCTGACCAAGTCCGGCATCGTTCTCAGGGTTTCTTGGCCATGTATCAACTACACTACCGCCGCTATCGCGAAGTGTCCGCAATACCGAAGCAAGCGGATCCATGCCATTAGAGGATATCTGAGAAACCACCTTGCTCGATCCAAGTCCAATGACAGGAAGAGATTCTCCTTTTCCAGGTATCGGTCTCTGTGGCATCTGAGTTTGTGCCAACAATGTATTGGATCCTAGCCCAGAAACACCAAGAGCAGACATCGTAGCGATAAATTCTCTTCGTGTAGACGCAAATTTTTCAGTTACTTTTTTTATCATGGCACTCACTCCAATAACCTAACAGTCATTTTTATTTCATATAACGATCAAAAAATTCTATGGAATCAGAAATAGCCTCACGCTGGACTTCATCTGGCGCATAATCACCATCACTATCTCGCCACACATAGACAAAACCGTGTACGTCATGATCATAACTCTTCCATTCCACATTTTTACCTGCTTCTGAAAGAAGTTCATAGTTGACTCGGAAAACTGGCTGATTATGGTCTCGGCTTCGACCTTGAACAAATATTGGAGTGTCGATGTGACCAATCCGAGCCATAGCAACTTCTCTATCTATCGCTTCATGCGTTGCTTGCACTGCTAACTGGAGACTTTCATCATTATAACTATCTGATGTTTCAAGCGATGACATGCCATCTTCACCATACTCTTCTGAACTAATCTCAGAGAGTGATGAAACCTGCCCTCGTGCCATAAAACCAGCAGAAGCAGGTTCAGATGCTATTCCAGCAGCCAACCCATCATAAATGCTCGTTATTTTCATGAGCATTTCACCAGCATGGCTAACGCCCATCCATCCAACCCTATTGGGATCAATGTAAGGCAAAGATCCTACATAATCGATTATCCTAATGGCATCTTCGTATTCTAAGGGGGCTCTATTAAATACAGGTCGACCCGACCAAGGTTGGGCTAGCAAGGATTCTCCACCATATACAGGATTCTCTACCTCAGAACGGTAACGTAACCAAGCAACCGCATAACCAGCTGCAAGAAACTGTTCAAGTGTCCAGCCACGGTTATGGCTATAATCCTTTACGTACTGATACCCCTCACCTCCATTACCAGAAGAAAATAATACAATTGGGAAAGGCCCATTACCTTCTGGCTTACGAAGTCCAATAGGTGTGAGCAGTCCATCGTCAGTTGAGATCAGATGGTAAGTCACCGGAATGTCTGATCCAGCTATACCCTCAGTATGATAGATAAGACCATCTTGGGCGCCTGCCCCTGAAGATACGATCAATGCAAACAATAGTGAGAGGGACAAAATTAGCTTATGAATGTCTTTCATGATTTTTCACCTAAAGGCTTGGGAACGAGACCCTAAATATTAAATATAAAAGTAAGTATAGCCTGACGCTAAACTCACCACCTCACACTGAACTAAAAGTAGGCCAATAAATAGATAACAGATAGCCAACTATCACTACGACGATCAGTGCAAGCAGACAGGCCCAGAAGCCCTTTACTGCCATTGTTTTAAGATTAATTCCATAACCAGCGGCAACCGCTGGACCTCCAGCTGAGGTTGGCAACATAAAACCGCAGTTGCCTACCGTCGTAACAATATAGACGAATGGCAAGGGATTTAAACCTAAGCTTTGGAAAGTACTAATCGTGATAGGAACAGTAATAGCAATAGCAGCTGTATTGTTGGTGATTTGAGTCATCAGAATAGTTAGCGCAGCAAAAACGAAAACAGCAAGAAGGCCGCCTTCACTAGCGTAAGGCAACAATGCCTCAGCAATGTAGCCTGCTGTTCCAGTCTCAGTAAGCACACGCCCCAAAGCTGTACCGCCAGCGAAAAGGTAAAATAGTCCCCACATCATCTTGCCCTGGGCATACTCCCAGGTCATGAGATTTTCTCCTTTCGAACGCACAAGAAAACAGATGATGGCACAGCATAAAAAGGCGTAAGCTGGGGTTAAAGAAGGTACCAATTCAAAGTATAAGGGTCGACTGAACGCAAGGAGTGCAGCGCCCGCAAACAAAAAGAAACCCCATTTTTCCTGACTACTCATTGCACCAAGAGACTTAAGTTCAGATAAAAAGAAATCGCGAGTACCCTCTATTTCTTTAATCTCTGGTTTGAATGCGAACCGGACATATATAAATGTCACGATCATGACGGCAAGACTTAAGGGTAAAAAACGTGTCACCCAGGTTGCAAAAAGAAACTCTTCGCCAGTAACCATCTCCTGAATATACTCAACGGTAAGTAAATTAGGCGCCCCACCAAGTGGACTTGTTGCACCTCCTGCACTAGTTCCCCATGCCACTGCTATCACTAATGCAGTACCAAGATTACTCTCCCACAAATCTTCGATACCAATAAATTTCAACATGGCAACGACAATAGGAATCATGGTTGCAGCAACAATAGTGTTAGGCAGAAACGCGCTAAGGATCATTCCAATAGCAAACCAGGACATAATTTGTCGTGTTGTATTCGTGCCGACCCCAATCAATGAGACAAGGGCAATGCGCCTATCTAATCCCCATCGTGTCCAACACGTAGTTAAAACATTTGCAGATAAAAGAAGAATTACAAGCTCTGCTGCATAGGCTGGTAAAACTCTGTCTATAGACGCAAAATTAAAAAGAGCAACAGTAGCTAGCGGAAGAAACCCGGTAACTGCAAGGTGAACAGGGCGTGTTATCCACCACAACGCCATCCAAACAAGTAATCCGATGCTACACCTTATCTCATAGGGCAGCTCTAAAATTGGCACTAGTGCAAGGAAAAGAAAAACAAAAGGTCCTGCAATAATATGCAGCATTCTTCGTCTATCCGGGCTAAGGATCAGCTTAGACTGTAACGTCGTAAAAGATTCAGACACTTAAAAACCTGTTGACCTTTTTAAAATAAATAGTTGGATATTTAACAACTTAATAGTAAGAACCCCAAAACGTTATGCCCTGACTTAGCTAACCATAAGTAAATGGGGCTTCGAATAAAGTACTTCTTATTACTTAGCTATCAGCACTAACCTTTGTGGAACGTCGTGAGTCTATCGATAGCCAGTCATGAGACTGTGCGGCAACTAGAATGCAGAAGTAGAGTGTATAGTGCATGTTATTACCAACTGTACCCCACGCCTGTCTAGTTGTGTTACCAAATATCAGAACAAACATCATTAATGCTCCAGTAACAGACAGCCAGTAGGTATACAAACCTAGGGCTAGTAAAGCCCCAAACACTAGCTCAAAAAAGGGCAAAATCCATAAAAATATAGTAACCCACAATGTAGGAAGAAAAGACGGGTTTGCAATATCTGTGAATAACGCTACCTGGCCATCTACCCACGCACCCGTATCACTGATAATTCGCATAAATCCGTGAAAAAACATATTGACGCCCATGGTAATTCTAAGCAGAGCGTATGCCATTTGAAAACGGGACGCTTCAACCAATATTTGCTTAATTCCCACGATGCATCCTCCCTATAAACCTTGTAATTCTATGCGTAATTTGGATAAAGCTTCTCTTGGCTAGGCCTTTGGGTCAAGTAGAAGGATAAATTTAGTAGCAAAAATTAACAAAATTTAGTGGAAATAATTAAAGTTGCCGTTCAAACTCAAGAAATAAGAAAACCTATATTTAATGAGCTAAAGGTTTTCCAGGGGAAATCTTAAGTGAAAAAAAGAAATATTTTTATAGCTGTAAGTCTGCTTACAGCTATAAATGGCGTCTCAATTGAGGCGCATCATGCAAACTCTCTTTATGATAGATCAACAGACATAACCATCTCTGGAACTGTCTCTAAATGGCAATTCATCAACCCTCATGCAGGCCTATGGCTAGACATAATGGGTGAAAATGAAGAGAAACAAGAATGGTCAGCAGAATTTCAAGGAACACTTGACCTTTATCGACACTTCAAATTTAACAAGGACACATTTAAACCAGGTGATGCAATTACTCTTATTGGCCATCCTGCCAGAACCGGCGGCCCAACTATTAGCACACGAATAGTGATCTTTGCTGATGGGACAGAAGTGGATGTGCGGAGCGCTCCAGACTAAATCTATGCTTTTAAATACCCTATCAAAATTTTTGATCTGGTCCCTGGTCTACCTGATGGCCATTGTGACTAAAGCGCAACCTGTTCCTGACTTTTCTGGTGTCTGGCAAAGGAATTTTCCAGGGGCCTCCTCACTCGTTCCTGATCCTCCAATGACTTCATGGGCACAAGAACGCTTTGACCTGGCTAAACCGCTTCATGGTCCCAGAACTGCATCAGCCACTCAATCCAATGCCGCCGAAATGCAGTGCCTACCAATGGGGTTTCCCGGAACCTACTACCGTCCCAGACCTTTCGAGATTATTCAGCTCCCAAACCGAGTAGTAATGCTTTTTGAAGTTAATAATTTCTGGAGAATTGTATATATGGATGGTCGGGATTTCCCAGAAGTGCCTCTACACACTTGGAATGGATACTCCATAGGGCACTACGAAGAAGACACGCTAGTTATCGAGACAAGGAACATACTGGGCTGGGAATCAGAGAATCAACAGCGATGGCTTGATCGCCTTGGCCACCCATTTAGCGACCAAGTAAGAATTATCGAACGAATTCGGCGTGTCAATGCTGAATCGATAGTAAATGAAGTATCTATCCACGACCCTATCGCATATGAAAATGTACTGACCGGTACATTAAACTTTAGAAAAAGAGATTTTGAACTTGCAGAGTTTGTATGTCAGGAACTGATGTTATCTGAATTACCAGAAATGAGACCTGAGTGATTGTTAAGCTCTTTAAAGGATAATCTGACCATGATGCGAACAAAAATTAATATTATTTTGGTTTCGTCTGCCATTTTATTTTTCTTAAGTACAATCATGGGAACACAAGCGCATCACGCTAACTCTGCCTATGATCGTACCAAGTCAATCTCAGTGACTGGTACTGTCTCTAAATGGCAGTTTATAAATCCTCATGTTGGAATTTTTCTGGATGTGGTCAATGAAGAGGGAGAAATTGAAACCTGGTCAGGAGAGTTTCAAAGCGTTCAGGATCTTTATAGGTTTTTTAGCTGGAACAAAGACACATTCAAGCCAGGAGATCAGGTAACAATCATTGGCAACCCTGACAGACGCCCAAATGTTCTCTCAATGTGGACTGAGGCTGTAGAACTTATGGACGGTACCCATATCAATGTAAGAAACGATCCCTGAGGTCTACACCATGAGTGGCTACCGAGTAACAGCAAAAACCATTCTTCTATTAGTTGGGCTAAGTGCTATAACAACCGTATTTGGACAAACACCAGAACTTTCTGGAGTCTGGCAAAGTTTGTGGGGTGGGCGCGGCGGACCAAGATACCCAACACTTGCTTCCCCAGCTCTTGTAAATGAAGAACCTCCGCTTACACAGTGGGGGCAGGACCGGTTTGCTTTAGCAAAGCCAATTCATGGGCCCAATCCCGCTTCCGCCACAGAGTCTAATGCAGCAGAATTACTATGCCTCCCAATGGGGATGCCCCATGCTTACTTTCGACCACGGCCCTTTGAAATTATTCAACTCCCAGATAGGGTTGTAATGCTGTTCGAAACGGATAACTTTTGGCGAGTCATCTACACAGATGGACGAGAATTCCCCGAGATTCCATTACACACATGGAATGGGTATTCCATAGGTCACTACGAAGGAGATACTTTAGTTATTGAAACACGCTATTTTGTTGGCTGGGAATCTGAACAACAACAACGCTGGCTTGATCGTCTTGGCTGGCCTCATAGCGATGAATTACGTCTTATTGAGAGGATTAGACGTATCGATGAACAAACACTAGAGAACAAAATTACCATAGATGACCCAATTGCTTACGAAACACCCTGGAACTCCAGCATCACTTTCACATCTAGAGACTTTGAACTAGCAGAATTCATCTGCCAAGAACTTATGCTATCCGAGCTACCGGAAATGAAACCGGAGCGGTAGCAAATCAACCATCCTTCTTCAGGAGACACCATATGAATATTAAAAGAGCTGCCAGTATTGTCATTGCTCTATGCTGTTTATCTTTAACTATTAGCATTCAAGCGCAACCACCACAGTACAAGTTCGATGCGGAATGGCCTAAGTTGCCTCTGCCAAATCAGTGGTGGATGCAAGGTGTAACCGGTTTATATGTTGATCATGAAGATAATATTTGGGTGCTTAATCGCCCGAGCAATCTTAGTAACACTGAAAATTATGCGCAGCTTGACCCTCCCGTAGCAGAGTGCTGCATAGCCCCACCAGCAGTAATTGCATTTGATGTAGAAGGTAATGTCATTCGATCATGGGATACCCAAGAAGGTCATGGAATGATGGTAGATCGGGATGGGCATGTTTGGATTGGCTCCGACACGGTCCGAAAATACACCTTAGACGGTGAATTAGTAGGTGCAATTGAAAGGGTTCCAGAAGCGGAGCCTCCCGAGGGCAAGTACCCACCAGAAACGGAGATCATCGTTGATCAGATTGAAGAAGTTCGAGCAGATGAACCGATGAGGGAGTTATATACCATTGATAATTATCTAAATGGCCGGGTAATGGTTTATGACATGGATACACTAGAGTTCAAGCGTGGCTGGGGGGCATATGGAAAACCTCTGAGCGAGATTGGCGTAGTTGCTACTGATGGACCTACTAATGGCGGAGGTGTTGAATTTTACAGCAGCGAATCCCCTGATAGAGATGTTGAGGCCGTTTCATCCGATTTTGTTGGGCATGTGACCTTGGATCTTTCAAATGACGGTTGGGTCTATGTGGCAGATCGACGTGGGAATAGAATTCAGGTTTTCAGCAAGCAGGGAGAATTTCAAAAAGAGTTTTTCCTGGCAACATGGACTCGACAAAGAGGTTCTGCAGGTGGTGTTGCTTTTTCACATGATGCTGATCAGAAGTTTTTGATTATTCCTGATATCCAAAACAATACAATTTGGATTCTTGATCGGGAGGATGGGACTGTTGTAAATCGAGTTGGAAGTGCGGGGGACAACGGCGGTCAGTTCCATGGACTACATATGCTTGACGTAGACTCTAATGGAAACTTATATACTGGTGAGGTACAGCAGGGAGAACGAGTTCAACGTTTTCGCTTAATAAATTAGAAAAAAAATAAACTAGAATGCGTCATATAAATTAGGGGAAAAAGTGAAGAAGAACTACCTACGATCAGGCAGACTGCTTGTCTTACTCCTTATAGGTCTAATAAGCATTAACGGTTGGGGACAGTCAAACGATCGTCACTTAAAAATAATTTTGGTATCAGGAGCTACTGGTACTCAAGGTGGTGCGGTTGCTCGAGAGTTAATACAACGTGGTTACATTGTTAGGGGACTTACACGAAACACAAACAGTGAAGCATCCCAAGCCCTGCAAGCGCATGGCATACAGATGGTTCAGGGTGACTTTGATGATCCGGTTTCCTTAGACAGAGCGCTGGAAGGCGCTTACGGTGCCTTCTCTGTACAGCAATACCGTGGCGTAGGCATTGATGGGGAAATTCGACAGGGTAAAGCCTTTGCTGATGCTGCTAAGCGGGCAGAAATAAAGCACTTCATTTATACCTCAGTAGCAAAAGCCCCACTAAGAACAGGTGTTCCACAATTTGAAAGTAAACTGGTGATAGAGAACTATATTCAATCGCTTGAAATTCCATATACGATTGTACGTCCTGCAAGTTTCATGAGTACTGTTGAAGTATGGCGAACAGATGCTCAAGGAGGAGAGTTTAGCGGACCTCAACTACCCGAATTCGAGCGAGTATTTGTGGCTCCCTCAGATATTGGACGTTTTGTTGCAGAAGCTTTTGATTATCCTTCCGATTGGCTAGGAAAAACTCTTTCAATTGCCAGTGACCGAACAACTTATGCAGGTATAGCAGAAGCTATGAGCCGCGTTATGAACAGACCAGTCGTTTACAACCAAATGTCTTGGGAAGAATTTACTGCCTCAGCCTCTCCGATAGCTATCGCTGCAACTACTTGGTACAGAGATAATATTGATCCTATTAATGTGGCGGCACTCCGTGAAGAATTCTCTTGGCTATTAACATTTGAAGAATATTTAATTGAAGCAGGATGGAGTGAATAAAGCTTTGTCTAAACCTATGAGTCCTCGTGAACGTCTACCTTACAGTGCAATTATAGATCGGCCCCGGTTACCACTGCCTAATAATGGTCGCATAGCAGTGTGGACAATAGTTAACGTAGAAGAATGGTCAATTGATTATCCAATGCCCCGTCAAGTCTTATCACCACCCCGTGGGGAGCCTCTGGTCCCCGATCTAGCTAACTGGGCATGGCATGAGTATGGAATGCGTGTTGGCTTTTGGCGAATACTTGAAACTATTCAGTCTATAGGGCAACGGGCAACACTGGCCACCAATGGTTCGGTATGTAAAACCTATCCCCGCATTATAGAAGCGGCATTAGAGGCTAATTGGGAAATTATGGGGCATGGCTTTTTACAAGGACCGATGCATAAAGTTCCGGATCAGCGACAAGCTATACGCGATACCATAGAAGCTATTCGTAGTGTAGCTGGTAAACCTCCACGTGGATGGGAAAGCCCCGGGTTAACAGAAACGTTCGAAACCCCAGACTTGTTGGCCGAAGAAGGAATTGAATATATCGCTGACTGGGTGGTAGATGATCAACCGGTAGAGATAACTACAACTGCAGGCCCACTAATATCAGTACCTTATACCGTTGAAGTTAATGACATTCCCATGATGGCATTACAACAACATACTTCTGACATCTTCTTAAAACGGGGAATTGATCACTTTGATCGGCTTTATGAGGAAGGAGCTGAACACACTCGCATAATGGCAATCAGTGTGCATCCATTCTTAAGCGGAGCTCCTCACCGCATCAAGTATCTTGCAGAACTATATGATTATATTCTTTCTAAACCCGATGTTTGTATGATGACAGGTGAAGAGGTTCTTGACTGGTATAAAACTGTCCGTTAATTATGAGCCCTGAATACCGCCGGCTTCCTTCTTATAATTGCTGTCTATATACCAACACATGTAGTCAATCATTGTTATTGGTTCGAATCTAGCTGGGTTTTTGGAAGATAAACAAGACTCAAAAGGCACGGCAAGCGTATCTGGATTTGGATTAAAAAACATTGCCATTGAATATCGATCTTCAACTGGCGGTATTACTCGATGAGGAGTTGCTAAAAAACGTCCGTTTGACCAGCGGTTTAAAAATTCTCCTGTATTTATGATTATTCCATTCTCAACTGGAACTGCTGGAATCCAGTCACCCTTCTGACTCAAAATCTCCAAACCACTCACATTAGACATTGGCAGTAAAGTGATAAAACCATGATCTGAGTGGGGTGAAATTCCAAATTGATTGTCGTTTGACTCTACAGCTGGATAGTAAGTATTACGTGTCCACCAAGTAGGCCTAGTAAAGAAGGGGTCAAAATAGTTAGCTGGTAAATCAAGCGCTAAGGCATAAAGAGGTAGCATTGAATAACCAAGCTTTGCTAGAGCCTCCTGATAACCAATCATGGCATCGCGAAATACAGGCAATCCTTTCGGCCATTGGTTGGGACCTACGAATCTCAGCCCATTACGAATATCAGGATCATTAGTAGCTCTCTCACGGGCAATAGTTATAGTCTCATTCAGGTCCTTCTGAGTGTTCTTATTAAATTTTGATGTTACATAAACAGTTGAGCGTATAGGAACATAGCCTACAGAATTTTGATCTATTTTAACCTCTAGTTTCTCATTCAGCGGCAAGGAAAAAAACTGCCGTAATGCCTGATATCCTTGATCAATAGGAGATTGGGGCACGCCATGATTCACAACGGTATAGAACCCAATATTTTCCTGAATATCTCGTAACTTAGCTGCTAAGGCATTCCGTGCCGTAATACTGCCTGCTAAATAGTCGCCTAAATCGAGAGTAGGTATCATTTTTTTACCATGTACTTAGTGGCTTAATGAAATATCAATGGTATACATAATTCTATAGGAATATTATTCCTTTAATATAAAATCAAACTCTTGTTAGTATCGGAAATAAGACTAACAACTTTTACATATTGGAGCGCTAATTAAATGTCAAACAAGACTTGGAATGTCTACCTTTCTGGAGAAATTCACTCTGACTGGAGGGACCAGATCATGGAAGGATCAAAGGCTATCAAACTTCCTGTAACTTTTACTGGCCCAGTTACAGATCATGATGCTAGCGATTTGTGTGGCGTTAAAATACTTGGTGAAGAGACACAACAATTTTGGCAAGATCGTAAAGGTGCTGGCATTAATGCTATTCGTACATCTAGTCTGATTAGTCAAGCCGATATAGTGATAGTGAGGTTTGGCGCAAAGTTTAAGCAATGGAATGCTGCTTTTGATGCAGGCTATGCTGCCGCACTGAATAAGCCATTGATCATCATGCATGAAGAAGAACATAACCACGCATTAAAAGAGGTGGATGCTGCTGCTAATGCGACGGCTCGAAGTCCGGATCAGATAGTAGATATTTTGGCATACGTCATTAACGGCTAATAATTAATATTAATCGTTTAGAAAACCTCGCCTATCTGCAACTCATAGGGTTATTAATAACACCACGCCAGCCTTGGCAAAAGATGCAAGGCTGGCGATATGTTGGATATTAATCGAGAAATTAGAGCTATAAAATCTCTTCAAAAAAATTAGTCATTGCCTGCCAAGATCTTTGATAGGCAGACTCACTGTAGCTCATTCCATTATCGGGATCATTAGCTGAGGGGTGAGTAAATGCGTGGCAAGTATTACCATACCCATGTATCTGCCAGTCTGCTCCGGCAGCTTTCATCTCAGCAGCAAATGAAACAGCTTGATCAGGCGTTGCCATAGGATCATCCCACCCATGTAGCGCCAAAACCTTAGTCTGTATTTTGTTTCCTTCTGTATTGCCAGGCGGAAAAAAGAGCCCATGGAAACTGACTACACCTTGAATCGAAGCGCCCACACGCGCCATATCTAAAACACATAAGCCGCCAAAACAATATCCAATAGCTGCCATTTTTGAAGCATCCACATTTGCTTGGGCGCGTGCCACATCGGATGCGTGTATTAATCGGTTCTGTAACATAGCCCGATCATCTAAAAATGGTTGCATAAGGCCTGCATTCTCCTCTGTACTATTACCTCGCACACCCTTACCGTACAGATCTATACAAAAGGCCGAATATCCGAGTTCGGCTAAGTTCCGTGCATTCGTCTGCTCATAATCGGTTAAGCCCGCCCATGCATGGGCAACAAGAACACAGGGAGCAGGTTTCTTAGAAGCATCATTCCATGCAAAATAACCTTCAAAGGTTTTACCATCCTGATCATAGTCCACAGTCTTAGCTTGAATTGTCATGAATAATTACTCTCCTAAGTAGATAACATTAAAAACTCTTATTTTTTATAGGCATTAGGGCTGAAGATCCTCAGCTCGACTTAACTGCCGAAAGTACTCCGCTACAACGTCTTCGTACTCCTGCGAAATATTAACAGGCGTCTGTGTGCGAACGGCAGATTCCTCAAATCCATATCCACCTGTAGTCAATTGCAACTCCAGTTGCTCAACAAGGCTCAACATTGCAAGATACTCCTGCTCTAGCAACTCGGGATTACCCCCTAAATTACCTCGCAGTGCATCAGCTAAGCGCCTTACAGCCTCTAACTCCTCAACAGTCAGTCCATCTGCACGAAGCCTTGTACCTAAAACAAGAAGATCACGCCCAGCTTCCTGCAATCTATCCTCTAACTCAGCATAGGCCTGCGAGTTTGGAGTCAATGAGCGAGTTGGATCCCAGAAACCTAGTCCCCTTCCATTCTCATTGATACCTCCGCCTCCACCGCTTAACTGATTGCTTCCTGATTGTCCGCCAGCTGCTGGTTGGTCTTGGGTGCTAGCCTGCTGACCCTGTTGCCCTGTAATAGGATTTTGTAAATCTGCCAAATCCCTCCTTAGTTCCTGTAGCTCTGCAACAAGCTCTGATGTTGGGTTCTGTTCTGCTTGTTGTCCATCGCGTGCCTCGCGACTGGCAGTTGCAAGAGCCTGTTCTGTGTCTCTACGAAGATCATCAAGTGCAGTTGTGACAATACCTTCAAATGGTGAAAGTTCATCAGCAAGTCCTCTACGAATCATTTCCCCAGCATAAGCTAGGCGTCTTACAGCTTGGGTCCTTTGCAAATCAGAGAGCGCATCACTGAGTTGAGCAGATGCATCAGGTGTTTGATCTCTATATCTTTGCGAAACACGCTGCATTTCCTCCTCAAGTTCTTCTAGATCTGCCTGCATTAGCCATTTTCTCTCAGCTAATTCAATCGTTTCTTCATCACTAAGAGGATTTTCTCGAACTCCATCATCATCTCTATTCTCCAAAGCCTCACGTGCAACTTGCTGTAGCTCTGCAGCCAATCTTCTTTGTTCATTCAACAGCAATTCGGCGCGCTCGGAAAGATCTGAGAAAATCTCTTCTGCATCTGCTTGTCTTTGAGCTGTCAACTGCTCAAGTGCTCGATCCAGCTGACGACGTGCCTGCTCAACAGCTCTCTGGTTTTGATCTTGATCCATGCCATTCTGTGCCTGTGCACGATCCATTGCCTGGAGCGCATTATCCAGTTGGCGAATCGCCCCGGACGTCGCATCACCCTGCGTGCTTTGCCCTGATTGCTGCTGAGCTGATTGCTG
>Ga0114933_10001169_pt1 | contig 29737 bp, 29 predicted proteins | sample 4SBtaG_FD_89691 | JGI IMG/M metagenome (GOLD analysis project Ga0114933, IMG submission 89691) | Deep subsurface microbial communities from Kolumbo volcano to uncover new lineages of life (NeLLi) - 4SBTROV12_W25 metaG | ecosystem: Environmental > Aquatic > Marine > Volcanic | place: Kolumbo... | reverse complement strand
TAGTTTAACATCATTAAGTTTATTACAAGCCAGCACAGGTTCAATAACAGGAGGAAATACTTATTTAGTAGCAACAGGAACATTCACGGGAGGTCACGCCAGTGTTACCGCTAATACATTCACTGCAACTTTAACCGACAGTGTAGCAACATTAGCTAAAGGTAGTTTAACATCATTAAGTTTATTACAAGCCAGCACAGGTTCAATAACAGGAGGGAATACTTATTTAGTAGCAACAGGAACATTCACAGGAGGTCACGCCAGTGTTACCGCTAATACATTCACAGCAACTTTAACCGACAGTGTAGCTACATTAGCTAAAGGTAGTTTAACAGCATTAAACTGGGTTCAAGGAACCACAGGTAGTTTCACTCATGTATTAGGAGGAACAGGTTCAATGACATTAGGAAATGCTTATTTAGTAGCAACAGGAACATTTACTGGTGGAAATGCCAGTATTACAGATACTACATATACAAATAATTTAACTGTTGGAGCAGTTTCATTTCCAAATACTCATGGAACTTCCAATCAGGTTTTAGTAACAAGTGGAAGTGGGGCATTAACGTGGGCGACTCAATCAGGAAGTGGGTCTACGGATAAAATATCTGAAGGGAATACAGAAGTAGAGACTGTGGATACTGGTTCAGATGGACATGTCAAATTTACAACAGAAGGTTCAGAGAGAATGAGAATTACATCAGATGGGAAAATAGGTATGGGTGCAACAGATCCAGATTGTCCATTATGTATACGTTTTTCTAATAACACAACAACTGCAGATGCTAATCATAATCAATGTGGACTCCAATTTAGAAATACAGATACTACAGATAATAATTGGACAAATATAATATTTCAATCCTCAGGAGGAGGAAGTGCAGCAAGAATTGGTTGTCAATTTACAGACCAATCTGCACATTATGGTGAATTATCATTTGCCGGAAGAAATGCGAGTGGTTGGAATTCTAGTATATTAAAGTTAGCCAGTGATAAAGCGAGTTTTAATGTTAACTTAGGTCTTGGTATAGCAACTCCAAGTTATAAATTAACTTTTGATACTTCCGTAGGTACGAAAATATGTTTTTATGATAGTACTGGAGGTAATATATATGGAATGGGAGTTTCAGGTTATCAAATGAATTACCATGTTCCTACAACTACCAGCGATCACGTTTTTTATTCTACAGGAGATAACGGAGATGGTACTGAAGTAATGAGAATTAAAGGAACATGTAATGTTGGTATCGGAATTTCAACAACAAGTTCGGTATTAGATATAAAACCAACTGGTGATACAAGAAGTGGAACTCATGGAGCTACATCATTATATGTATCAAAAAATTCTTCATCAAATACAGAAAGTATAATTGAATGTAGACATAATAATGGTTCGCAAGGAGTTGGTATTGGTTTTAATTCTATCAATAGTGTTGGAACAAATAGCAATATTGATTTAGAATTAAATCCACAAGGAACTGGAAAATTAAAAGCAAGTAGTATAATTCAAATATCAGATGAACAAAGTTCAACGCCTTCAGCACCATCAGATGGAGAAGGAGGTTTATTATATGTTAAAAGTTCAGATGGTAAACTATATTATAGAAGTTATGAAGTATCTGAAACATCTTTAATCAGAGGTGCAGTATCATATTCTGGTTCAAAAGCATTAGCAAGTGTTGCCGGAAGTGCTACTATATCTATATTCAAATATACAATTCCTGCGGGAAATACTGGGGGTTCCAAATTATATATAACATTAGAGAATGCCGCCAATACTCTTATAAAAACAGAAGAATATATGATACAATTTAGATATGCATATATTAGTTCTACGGATAAATTAAGTAGTAATATAGTTCAAATAGCGGCTTTACCAACCAATAGTGATAATAGTAGTGAAATAAGTGTTACAACCGGTTCAGTATCAACTACTAATACAGGAGGAGGAGGTTCTGATATGGAATTAACAATACGTTATACCAATACTTTATCAGGTAGTTCCATTGATGCTGTTACAGTTAATTATCGTTTGGATTATTACGGTTCAACCAATGTAGTATTCACTTCTTTGTAAATTTGAATATATCAAAAAATTTTATTTCTAATAAATTTATTGTAAATTTATTAGAAATTTGTATGTAAAACTAGTGTAAAATAATGTCGAGAATAAAAAATATACCATATAACCGTCATAGCCGTTATTATCCTGTCATTTCAATCGCGTTTTGCTCTGATTGTCTTAGATGAATACGTTGATATAAATAACAATTACTGAAAAGATTAACTACTTTCTCGAACCTGCTAAATAATAATAATGTCAAAATACAAACTATTAATAACATGATAATCCCAAATACTAACCCAATTGTGTTTAATGAAATTAAGTTCGATATACCCCAAGATACTCCCGGAATTAATACAAACAAATATAATATATAAAACATACCAAACCATCGATATCGAGATACTAAATCTCCTAAACGATGAGCCATCTTTAAAGGCACCTTCCGTGTTATGGGAATAGGAAACCATATCATTATACCTATAATATTGAAAATAAAATGACATATCGCAATTTGTATGGCATTTGTTGATTCCGTCACTAATGAAGCTAATATTGCCGTACATGTTGTTCCTATGTTCGAACCTAACGTTAATGGATACATTTGCTCCACAGTTAATATTGATAAACCCACTAATGGCGTAAAAGTTGATGTAATTATTGAACTTGATTGAACCGCAATTGTTAAAAACATACCCAATAACATTGTAATATATGGACTTAAATTAAGAGAACGCTGCACTAATCTCATCACTCTACCCCTCCCATTACTAGAAAGTACTAACGTATGTAATACCTTTACTATTAAATATAAAGCTAAACATAATACAACTAACGAAATTACTAAACCTAAAATACCACCTCCCTGATCACCCAAATCCTTTAATACACCACTTTTGATTATTTTACCATTCAAATATTTTTGATCCCATTTTTCCCTTGTTAAACAATTAGTCATTTTAAGATCCCAACAATGTGAAGAAACGGTTGAATTACACGATACACATCCATTAGCAATACCCTTAATTATATTCTTATCAACACTAACAAACAGTTTTGTAAATGGCTTTAAAATAACCTTTATCGGAGATTCAAATTTTGATGTCTGCGTCCCAACAAATAAATTTGTTATATTTTCTGAAATTTTGTATAATAAACCATAACCTAACGCACCACTGATTACTTCAATTGGAAGTAATATTATTACAGATAAATAGTTGAACATATCATGAACTGTAGCACCAGCAAATGCTAACTTAAATTCATTGACATTCCGAATATGAGCATGCGATACAAGAGTATTTGTGACAGAAGTTCCTATATTCGCACCCATTATAATTGGAATTGCCGTCTTAACATCGATAATATTACTTCCTGTCATCGCAACTACAATTGAAGTAGTAGTACTGCTTGATTGAAGTAGCACAGTTGCGACTATTCCGATCATTACACCAGCAATTGGATTGGTAATAGATGAAAATAATAAATTCATTCCCTTTCCACTTAATATTTTAAAACTATTACTCATCAAATCTAAACCAAAAAGAAATACATATAATAAAAATGGAACCGAAATTGAATATAATATTTTTTTTTGTTTTGATATCGCTCTGTTATCCAAATCTCTTAACGAAATATTATCATTGACCTCAATAATAGTTATCGAATTGTTGGGACCAAGCTTGTTATTAAGATAATCTACCAAATTTATGTCATTTTGATAATCACTCGTATAATTAGGTAAAAATTTATAATCCTGAAAAGTAGTTTGCTCTCGAATACGCTTCAAAGTTATAAATGAAAACATCATACTGTTTTCTTTCATAATAGCATCAATCACTTCTAACTTTTTCCTTTGAAGAATTTCCGATAATTTTGAATATATACTATTTAATCTATCACTGTTGTAAAATTTACACTTACTGATAAAATCTTCTATATTAACTGTATTTGGCGTTCTCTTATTTCGTCTTTTAATCGTTTTTATAACTGTAATTGTATTTAATAACATAAAATGGCGTAATTTATCACATTCTTTAAATATATATGATATGTCATCATCATCGGATAAATTATTAAAATTTTCTGCTAAAACTTCTATCTTTTCTGTATAAAATTCATTAATCTTGTCAATTTCAGATAAAACGCGCTCATCATTTACTTTAAGTTGAGAATTAATATCCTGGTTCTTTCCCAACTCTTTACGATTGGTTATCTTTTTTATCTCATTGTAATCAAAATAATAATTTTCCCATTCTTTGATAACCTCATTTTTATAATTCTTGCCAAAATTTACCATATAAATTACTAATTATTTATTAATAATTTATGTATCTTTAATTTATTTTCGATTTTTTAATGTAAATAATTTAAATATTATTAAATATTATTAAATAATAATAAACTAAATATGAATAACTCTGTCAAAAACTATTATGGAAAGGTTTTACAAAAATCTTCTGACTTGAAAACTAATGCATGTTGCACTATTAAAAAATATCCAAAATATATTTCCGATAAATTAAAAAATATTCATGAAGATATACTAAATAGTTACTATGGTTGTGGGTTGGTAATTCCAGATTGTTTGGATGGAACTAAAGTAATGGATCTTGGATGCGGCACTGGAAGAGATGTATATTTACTTTCACAATTTGTTGGAGAAGGAGGAAGTGTTATAGGTGTGGATATGACAGATGAACAAATTGATAAAGCTAATAAATATAAAAACTTTCATATAGAAAAAAATAAATTTTCAAATTCAAACATAGAATTCAAAAAAGGATATATTGAACTATTAAATGAATTAAATTTACCTAATAATGAATTTGATATTATTGTTTCTAATTGTGTAATTAATTTAAGCCCAAATAAAGAAGATGTATTTAATCAGGTATATAATATACTAAAACAAGGAGGAGAATTTTATTTCAGCGATGTATATTCGTCTCAAAGAATACCAACAGAACTTCAAAACGATGATATTTTATGGGGTGAATGTTTGTCTGGAGCACTATATTGGAATGATTTTATTAACTTGGCAAAAAAATGTGGCTTTAAAGATCCTAGATTAATATCCAGTACACCCATAACTATTCAAAATAAAAAACTTGAAGAAAAAATTGGACATATTAAATTTTACTCAGCAACATATAGATTATTTAAATTAGATTTATTAGAACCTGATTGTGAAGATTATGGACAGGCAGTTATATATAAAGGAACAATAGAAAATCATGAAAACTATTGGGATTTAGATAGTCATCATCGTATTTGGAAAAATAAAATTTTTCCTGTTTGTGGAAATACTTGGAATATGTTACATCATTCACGTTTTTATAAACATTTTAAATTTATTAGTAATTTTAATCATCATTATGGGATATTTGATGGATGTGGCAAAAGTATTCCGTTTACAAAACAAAAAGAACTTAATTCTTGTTGTTAATATATTTATATAATAAATTTATTAGAAATTTGTATAATATATTCAATTATTCTGTTTTGATCCTTAACTTATTGTTTTTCATAAATGTGGCAGTATAAAGGCCATGAACCGAAAGATCTTCCGGTGTGCATTCTCTTGGTGGAGACGTTCGGTATTCCGGAGAGCGACTACGACGAGATCGAAATTCCAAATCGCGATGACGATGAGTTCTGGATTCCGGAGAGCGACTACGACGAGACATATATCTCGGAGAGGGACTCCGACGAGACCGAAATTCCAAATCGCGATGACGATGAGTTCTGGATTCCGGAGAGGGACTCCGACGAGACCTGTGACCCGGAGAGCGATAAGGAGTTCCTTGAGGAGACTTAGAATTCCAAATCTTTCCTAGTGTTCTTGTCCCACAAGAGATCGTTGTCTTATCTAATGAAAAGTTTGGAGTAATTACCACAACATTTTTTAGACGTGCAAATTCGACCTTCTTATCATGATATTGATCTTTGGAGACAATAAAACAATTATATGTATCCAGAGGTATACCCGACAATACACCAATATCATCACCATCCTTCCCTCTAGTCCCTACCAGGAATTCGCGACGTGATTTCAGTAGACTTATTGTTATATTAAAATAGAAATCTGTTGGGTCTATGGATATAGTAGATTGTTCGATTTCTTCTACTATTCTTTCGGGAAAATATATTTTAATATCAGAACTATGTCCATACATAATAATATATATTATTGTTAAATATAATCTTTCAAAACCTTTTTTACTATTAAAATTTTTGCTACCTTCAATTAAATTGAGTCCATCGATAAAGTATGATCTTCTGTGTCCAAACTGGGTTTCGTGTCTCCACACACATATATTTTTGTTATGACAATGTCCATTTATCCAATGGTCGCATACTACCGATTTGAATCCCTTCCGTAATAAATTGATCAAAGCATTTATAATTGCCGTCGATGATTGTATTGCTCTATGAATACCATCTTTAAAAGCAATATCGATGAAATTTTTCATATATTCACTGGACTCGTATTTCGTATTCCATATAAAATTAAAAGTATCTTTTGTCATATATTGGTCACTTTGAATACACATATCCTTAAAGCGGAGTATAGCGTAATCAAGATTGCTTCTCGTATGATCGGCGACCATTTGTGCCTGAGGTCTTGATAATTCATGTGCATACGCAACAAATTTTTCAGTTAATTGTTGTGCGTTCCACTCAGTCATATCTGTTTATCTCATAGTAATATATCTGGGAATTATATATATCAATTTTTATTAGATGTTGGAGTCAAAAGCATTTTTCAAGTTTATCCATAAATATATCAACATGATATTTTTCTAATAAATTTATAATAAATTTATTAGAAATTTGTATAATATATATTATGTTTTGATCCTTAACTTATTGTTAAGCCTATATAAGGAAGGAAAAGGGCAATGAATCGCACGATCATAATATTCCGGTGTGCATTCCCTTGATGGAGACGTCCGGTGATCCGAAAAGCGACTACGGTGAGATCGAAATTCCACATATTCTAATGCTTTACGACGAGCTCGGGATTCCGGAGAGGGACTACGACGAGATCGAAGTTCCACATATTCTAATGCTTTACGACGAGCTCGGGATTCCGGAGAGGGACTACGACGAGATCGAAATTCCAAATGACGATGAGTTCGGGATTCCGGAGAGCGACTACGACGAGATCGAAATTCCAAATGACGATGAGTTCGGGATTCCGGAGAGCGACTACGACGAGACCTGTGTCCCGGAGAGCGACTACGACGAGACTTGTGTCCCGGAGAGGGACTACGACGATACCGGTATCCCGGAGAGGGACTACGACGATACCGGTAACCTGGAGAGCGATATTGTAGCGAATGAGGCTCAAAGTATTTTGAAGGAGCACCTTGAGGAGATTTAGAATCCCAAATCTTTCCTAGTTTTCTTGTCCCACAAGAGATTAATGTAGAATCTAATGAAAAGTTTGGAATAACTACCCAAACATCTTTTAGATGTTCAAATTCGTACCTATGATCCCGATACTGATCTTTGGAGACAATAAAACAATTATGTGGATCCCGAGGTAAACACGACAATACACCGTAATCATCACCATTTCGTCCTCTTGTCCCTATCAGGAACTCGGTGTGTGATTTCAGTAGACTTATTGTTATATTAAAATAGAAATCTTTTGGGTCTATAGTAGCTTGATTAACTTCGTTTAATATTTCTTCGGGAAAATATATTTTAATATCAGAACTATGACCCAACATAATAATTTCTATTAATGTTAAATATAATCTTTCAAAACCTATTTTGCTCTTAAAATTTTTGATACCTTCAATTAAATTGAGTCCATCGATAAAGTATGATCTTCTGTATCCTAACTTGGATTCGTGTCTCCACAAACATAAATTTCTATGATGACATTGCATACCTTTCTTCCAATTGTTGCATATTTTCGATTTGAATCCCTTTTGTAATAAATGGATCAAAGTATTTATAATTGTAGCCGATAATTGTATTGCCCTATGAACACCTTGTTCATTAGCAATATTGATAAAATTTTTTATATATTCCCTGGACTCGTATTTCGTATTCCATATAAAATTAATAGTATCATCTTCAATATCTGGGACACTTCTATTACAAAAATACTTAAAATTTTTCATAGCTTGTTCCTTATTGTATCTCGCGTGATATAAGACAATTTGTGTCTGAGGTCCCGATAATTCACGGGCATTCGCAACAAATTTTTCAGTTAATTTTTGTGCGTTCCACTCAGACATATCTATTTATCTCATAGTAATATATATTAGAATTATATATATCAATTTTTTTAGATGTTGCGTTATGTTTTCAAAAGCATTTTTCAAGTTTATTCATAAATATATCAACATGATATTTTTCTAATATGAGACTTGGTCTTAAACGAATACTATTAACTCCACATAACCCGACAATAACCCCATTTTCTTTTAAATTTTTTGCTAATGTTTGTGCCCTACCATCTTCTTCATCGAATTCGGATAAATAGTTATCATGGGGGTCAAAAGCTATATATGTTCCTTTATTCCCTCTTAAATTTTTGATTAATCCATTTTTTTGAAAAATATCTAATTGTGTATATAGATAATTACCTGTTATACGTGTATTTTCAATTAAATTATCTTCATTAATAATATCTATAATATTATTTAAAATAATACTTCTTAGAGAATCTCCCATCCAAGTATTAAATATCATGTAGGGGAATAGTGGTAAATATTTTTCATTGCAAAAGAATCCAGAAATTTGAGCTTTTTTGGCGAATGTGACAATATCGGGACTATGTTTTAGATTCCAATGTTCATGAGCCCATAATTTTCCTGTAGGTCCAAAGCCTGTTTGAACTTCATCAACGATAAATGTAACATCATTATCATAACAAATTTCTCTTAAATCATGGTAAAATTTATCACTTGCGTGTAAATCACCTCCTTCAGATAAAATTGGTTCAACAATCATAGCGGCAATTTTATCATCTTTTTTTAATAATTCATCAACATTATTTAAAACCTTATTTTCTTGTTCCACATTATGAGAACCATAATTTTCAAGTGGATATTTAATATCTGGAAAATCGACAGAAGGCCATTTAAATCCAGGTATTCCTACTTTATGTAGCCATTTTGTATTAGTAGCACTTAAACAACCTAGTGTTCTTCCATGAAACCCATTTTTAAAGCTTAAAATCTTATAATCGGGCATCCCAGGAGGTAGTCCAATCATACAAGAATTTTTTTGTTCATTGGTAAATATCTTATTACTATCATTCTTTTCAAGGGCATTAAGTTTATGATAACCATGTTCTTTGGCATATTTATGTAAAAATGCTGCTTTGAAAGCATTTTCGTTAGCTCCTGAACCGCAACCACACCCCATATGTAAGAATGAGCAATTTTTCGGCGCAATTTTATCAATAATCGAATTTATGGTATTAGGTAATTCTTTATTAGGCATTATACCCAATGAATATCTTTGTGTAATTAAATGTAATAACTCGTCATTATTTAACTTATTTTTAATTATATTGTTTAATTTTGGATTATTATATCCAATAGGAACAGTTGCAATATTATTAAACATATCAAGATATGTATTATTATCAATATCCACAACAAAATTACCTGATGACTTTTGATAATCATAAATTTGTGACCATTTTCTATTGTCAAATTTATAATCAGTATTCTTCTTTGAATTAATAAAATTCACATTGCGCGTGGAGTTAATTTTCACGTTAGAAAATAACTCAAAATTAGATACTAGCCTCGAACAAGCTTTATAAACATGGGTCATTAAATAGGTTCTCTTTAATATATTTTAATATAGAAATTTAAAATATAAAATTATACAAATAATTGTATATATAATTCAAAAAAAAATTAAAAAAAATATTATGTAATTTACAAATATAAAAAATTAATCGGAATCATCATCTACAAATGCATATTGTCCCGATTGTTTTTTAATTTTATCTTCACTTGTCATTTTAACAAGTTGTAGGTCCCATGTAGTTCCTATTTTAGTATTACTCGCCCATATTTTATTCAGTCTGGCGATTGGAGTAATATAACTAAATTTTTTTAAATTTTCAAGTAAATCAACTTTATTTCTATCCATATAAACTTTAGTTACAAATTCGTTATTTTTCATTGGAATTTGAAAACGGACACTACTAAATTTCTTATTAATAACTCCCGTATCACGATCTTTGGAGTAAACCAAAAAGTTAGAATACATCTTATCAATTTCATCTACAGACAATGTTCTATTAAACCAATCAAATGAATGTCTAAAAATCGCTTCTTTAATTTTTTTATCAAAATTTTCAAGTTTCTCCAAACATTTCAGATGTTTAGAATCCGTCATATTAAAGTTCAAGGTAATTGAATAATTCGTTTTTGTAATAATTTCATCTTTCTTTTTATATTCAGTTTCCGTTTTATTAATATCAAAAGGAATTTTCATATCAGTAGGAAACTGTAGCAGTAAAGTATCGGAATTACCCTTATCCATATAATTCAAATAAATATCCGTATTCTTTCCCATTTTTACTGGGTCAGAAAATTGGATATAATCCCAATTAACTTTATTAAATTTTTTAATATTAATACTATTCATCTTAAATATAAATATATTTATAACTTTAATTAGATTTATCCATTTAAAAATCCTCATCTAATCTAAATACCGAATCTTCCGATTTCTTTCCAACGTTAGCCATGCTATAACTACTAACTCTACTTTCGAAAAAGTTCGTTTTTTGTTCCATAGAGATTAAATCCATAAAATCAAATGGATTTTTACTATTATAAATTTTATTATATCCTAACTGGGTTATTAATCTGTCTGCTACAAATTCAATATATTGGGACATTAGTCTTGAATTCATGCCAATTAAATCACAAGGCAACGATTCCAGTATAAATTCCTTTTCAATTACAACAGCTTCTTTAATAATTTGGTGAACAGTTTTTTCATGTGGTTTATTTTTTAAGTAAGAATATAATAATATAGCAAAATCGGTATGCATCCCTTCATCGCGGCTAATTAATTCATTAGAAAATGTTAATCCTGGCATAATACTTCTTTTCTTTAGCCAAAATATAGCACAAAAACTTCCACTAAAGAATATACCTTCTACGGCGGCAAATGCGATTAATCTATGTGAATAAGGGGATTTTTTATCCATCCATTTTAATGCCCAATTTGCTTTTTTGGAAACGCATGGAATAGTATAAATTGCTCTAAATAATCCTTCTTTTTCTTCTTCATTTTTAATATAAGAATCAAGTAATAGAGAATACATTTCACTATGGATATTTTCAATAGCGATTTGAAAACCATAAAAACATTTGGCTTCAGGAATTTGAATTTCGTTCATAAAATTTTCAACTAAATTTTCATTAACAATACCATCACTTCCAGCAAAAAAAGCAAGAACGTTTTTAATAAAATGTTTTTCATTGGGAGTTAATTTATCCCAATGTTCATAATCTTTAGATAAGTCAATTTCTTCCGCAGTCCAGTAACTAGCTTGGGCTTTTTTATAATGTTTCCATATTTCAGGATATTTAATCGGAAGAATAACATATCTTTGTGGATTTTCTTGTAAAATTGGTTCAATAAATTCAGAATCAGAATTCGACATTCTTTAAAATGATAATTATACATGTGATAAATTTTTAAGTTTTTAAACTTTTTATAGAATCTAATAAAAAAACGAATAAACGTCTTAATTAAAAAATTTAAAAAATATATCAAAATCTTTAATATTATTAAAAATATTAGAGAAGGTGGAATAAAAATTTATTTAGATTTATTTTTTCAATATTTATTTTTCCAATATTTAAGGCTTTATGATTTATTATACAATAAAATGAACGATGAAGATTTTATTAAAATTAATAATAAATTACTTGATATGCAAATGTGTATTAAAGAAGTTGTAATGGATGACGACGTTGAAAGAAATTATTTTTTAAAATTAGATTATCTTGAAACTTTTACAGGTAATAGCTCTGAAACTATATCTAATGACGCAAAAAAAGATTTTTTGCGTTCATACAAACATAAAAAACATTGGTGGTTTCATCCTGATGAAGCACCTTTATGGCAATTAGAACCGAATGATTTATTAGAACTTAAACTTTGGAAACACAAAGATAATATATATGTGATTCATTCTCATTCTATGATGATTTACTATATAAATGGAGAAAGTATTTGTAGATGGGGTGATTCAGGTCATGCCACAGAAGGACACGAGTTTCCCGATGAATTAAAACCTACATGTGTTGAATGTTCAAGCATGGAAACAACATGGACAACTAATCCATTTACACAAGAAGTACATGGAGAAAATGTATATGGGTGGTGGTGTAATAAATGTTATAGACAAAACGCAGATGAAGTTTAGTGTATATGAATCTTTTTACATATATATTCAATTATTTATTTTCCAATATTTATTTTTTTGAATAGTTATTGTAAAAAATATTCAGTTGTTTAATAAAACTGGGATTAGGATTTGCTACGTTTCTTTTATTCTTGATAAATTTCAGAGTTTGTTCTATGGTCCAATTATTTTTATACATTAAATAAGCACTTGCTATAGTAACACTTCTAGATACTCCACATATACAATGAATTAAAACAGTTCCTCCTTCATTAATTGCATTATCAATATATGTAATAGTTTCGTTGAATTTATCTAATAAATTCTCTTTAATTTCATCAATTGCCTCTACATTTAAATATTTAAATTCATCAGGATATGGGGGAGTTAATCCCATAACAACAGAAACCACATGAGTAATATTATTATCTCTTAAATGTTCTTTTTGATAAATGGAATAAATATCTCCAATATATAAGTTATCTGTTATTTTTGTCGCACCAAATTCGGTACTTGGATAAGGAGGTAAATAGTAATGACAATTACCTCTAATCTTAACATACATGGAGTATATAAATTTTTTCATATAATAATTATAGTTATCTGATACTATGTTTTGTAAATTATCAATATTCATATAGTATATACTTATATTTATATTTCCAAAAATATTACTATATGATAAAAAATTGAAGAATGATATATAAAGTTAAAACATTATATATAGAAAGTTAAAAACACTATATATAATGGATATATCAGGACAATTAACAAGAGCCGAATATTCTATAAAAACAGGTATAATGAATAAATTACAATTTGATAATATGATTGTTGAAATAATAGTAAGTATGTTAATATTAACAATACTATCGTTTATAACATCAATAGGACACAAAATTTATAATAAATATATACAGAAATTTTTAAGTCTAGATTTTCACAAATATTTTGGAAATCCCAATACGATGGTAATAGTTGGAAAGAAAATAATAGGTGGAAGATTTATGGAAATTAGGGTTGAATATTCGGACCATTTTTTAGGTCTTGTAAATAAACTTAGTGAATTAAATCCAAAAGAAAGTAATATACATCATATAAAGGAGATAACATTAGACAGTTGTTATAGTTATGATATGAATACATCTAATACAGGAATATATTTAGTTGATCAGACCAGAAAGTTTTTGATAAATAAAGATATATATTGTTATATTGACATTATAGAGAATGAATATGGGGACAAAGGGAATAAAGAAATAAAGTTAACATTAACCTTATGTTCAAATGTATTATCACCATATGAGATTCGAAATTATGTAAATATATGTTCTGATGAATATATCAAGAAGAAACAGGAGGATATTATTAATACTCATTATTATTTTTCCATGGATTCATATGATGAGGATAGTGGTAAGATGAGGTTTAATCAGTATATATTCAAGTCAAATATAACATTTGACAATATATTTTTTAATGAGAAAGAATTGGTTTATGAAAGATTAAATTTTTTCATGAAAAATCCCGAATGGTATGAAAAGAGGGGGATACCATATAAGTATGGATTAATGTTATATGGGGATCCAGGATGTGGAAAAACTAGTTTAATTAAAGCAATTGCGAATTTTACGAAGAGACATATTGTATCAATAAATTTAAATAAAATTAAAACAAAGAGACAATTAGAGATGGTTTTTAATAGTTTGGGTATTAATGATAAGAAGATATCTAATAACAATCGTATTTATGTAATAGAGGATATAGATTGTAATGGATTAGAATATTTAACAGAACGTGAAACTTCTCCTGACAAGGAAGACAAAAAAGATAATAAAAAGAAAGAAAATACTCCAGAAAATATATTAGCAAATGCGATTATTACTTCAAGTAAGGAGTTTAGTAAATTAAAAAACGACGATATAAATTTATCAAATCTCCTTGAGGTATTAGATGGAATTTTAGAGATGTATGGGAGAATATTGATTATTACAACGAATTATCCAGAAAAATTGGATAAAGCGTTAGTTAGACCAGGGAGAATAGATTTAAAAATCGAATTTAATAAATGTGATACAAAAAATATAAAAGATATATTTTCAAATTTTTATAGTATAGAAAGTTTAGAAGAATATAGTAAGTTAAATTCAATTCCTAATAATGTATATACACCTGCAGAGATTATAAAAGAAATGATTGAGAGTCCATTTGATCCTCATATGGCTGTAGAAAATTTACTCAAGAATGCTTAATCTCAATGATTCTGATGTTGGAATATTATCTACTAATTCCAATAATAACTTAAATGTATCTGATTTAATAGCATTGATTGATAATGTTGTAAATTGATTAATATTTTCATTTTTAATTTTAACAAAATTTATGTTATTTTGAATAAATGCCATAAGTGTACTAAAATGACTATACAATGCTACTCTAATAATAAAATACGAGAAAGAATTAGTTTTTTCTGAAAATAGATTACTACAAGTTTTATTATTATTTTTGTTATTATTATTTTTGATAAAATTACTTATATTATTGAACTTGTAGTGTTTTAAAATTTTATTGACTTGAATTAGACCCCATAAGAGTTCAATTATTATTAAATTTTTAAATTTATTATAATTAAATATATTTGTATTATATTTATGATAATAGTGGAATAACATATTAATTAATTGTGCCATCATTTCTGTATACCCTTCATTAGGAAGTATTACGGTATTACAAGAATATGGAGAATTAAATAAATTACAATTATTACTATTAATACAAAATTCTTTATAAAAACGTTCAAGAAGTTCATTGGGGTAATGTTGAATATCAAATTTAAGACAATGGATTAATTCATGTATAGATACTTTAAGTAATTCTTCTTTTCTCCATAAATCAATATCTCCAAGCCCTCTTGCTAATGTGGACCCTGTATTAATATTTATGGGGGCTATATCTTTAGTCATTTTATTAATAAATTTTTTATGATTAGTTAAATATATATTATAGGTAATTGTAGAAATATTTACATTTTCAATAGTATTATAAAATGATACAAGTGTAAGTGTTCTAATAGATAATTCTTTTAATATATTTTCTTGTGATTTAAAATCATTTTCATCTTTAGCACAAATATTTAAAATTGTGTTCAATCCATTATAATGATATTCTATACAAGTATTATATTCAAATGTTTTTATCTCTTCAATGATAGCATCTCCAAGAAATGGATTGTTCAATATATTTTTAAAATTTAAAGCACAATCTTTTACTAATTTTGTAATATTTGCAGCACATGGTATGTAAAAATCTAATAATCTTGTATAAAAATCATTTAAAAAAACATTTGATTTTGATTTTTTTGGTAATTTAACAACTTCCAATAATGATTTTTTAATTCCATTGTCTTTATTATTTAAACTCTTTTGAATAATCAATATTTGTTGTTTACTAAAATTAGAAATAGTATATGAAGATTTCATTCATATATTAAACTTATATTATTATATGTCTAAAAACGTGTTTGCCAAAAGTTTTTAACTGTAGGATACCATCTATAGGCTAAATACGATGTAGCAAATAAAGAAAAAAGATTAAGACTGTAATTTACATATTTTTGTTGAACCTTAAATTCAAAATTATAATATTCAGGTTCTGATACTGTAGATTCAGTTTCTTGAGAATTAGATTCTTTTACGGGTTCAGAACCTTCTTCAAATGGATTTTGAGACTTTTCGGAAGAATTCATTTATATTTATATATATAACTATATAAATATATTTTTTTATATTCTTTAATATTTATATTTTTAATTATCCTAATTTGATATAATAATTCTATTACTTAAATCATTATTACTTTCATGACGAGACCATTTAACTTTAAGATTATTAAATTCGTATAGTTCATCAACCAAATTATTTTTTTTCATATCATTTAAAATTTTATTATAATGTTCATTTTTAAGTTTATCTAATTCATTTTTATCCATATTTTTGTAGAGTAAGTGTTTATATTTATCTTTATTTTTGTTCCATTTCTTTTCTCTTTCAATTTGTTTATCACTTCTTTCAGGTTTTACTCCATAACAGTTAGCTCCGTATCTAATATGTGGATTTGAAAAAAAGCCTCCATTTACACCAATTTCTCCACATGGGTGGGGTTCATTTTCTTTTTTAAGGCAATTTCTTGTATTCCAATAATTTTTCTGTATGGGGTAAAATGCTTTTTGTTTATCAGACCAGCCATAATTGCACCAGTTAGCGCCATTTTTCCAAGCATCTTTTATTTCATCCTCTTTAGCTAATCTAGAACCTAATGATTCACATACTGCTTGTGCTTCTAAATAAGAGTAGTTATTAGGACCTACATGGAATACTTCATTTTTATTTGTAGTTTCTTTTTTGTCTTCAATACTATCAGATTCAGCTACATTTTCAGGTTTAGCTACATTTTCAGATTCAGCTATATTTTCAGATTCAGCAACATTTTCAGGTTCAGCGACATTTTCAGATTCAGCAATATTTTTATTACTTATAGCATTTTCATTATTATTTTGTAGTAAATTAAGATTCCTAATATTAGATAAAATATTATTTTTGATATGATAATTTTTATAAGTTATAATTTGCATTAGAACTAAAACGGATAGTATAATAATAATAATTGTCCAAGTATCCATGGATATATATATTAATTGTCAATATAAAAGTTTTTTATAATAATATATAATAATTATAAAATATAGTATAATGTAATATTTCCATGTGTTTAACTTATTCTGTAATCCAAGGATTTTTAATATCTTCTTTATCAATTAAATTATAATTAATATTATCAAGATTTATTTTTGTGTTCTTAGTATTTAAATCTTTATCTTCTTGAGGTTTTAAATGTTGGGAATTTGGATTTTTATATCTTCGATATAATTTTTTATCATCAGAATAAGTTCTATTCCATGAATTTGCGTTATATTTTTTATTGTCTTTATCTCTTTTATGATAATTTCTATATTTTCTTTTATTGGAATCTTTATTCTGATCTTCTTTACTTGTATAATTACTATAATTATTGTTTTTAGATTTTTTTAATCTTTCAGGAATATAAATATTTTCTTCACTCATAGTGTGTTATATTATTTAAGATTATTTATTCTTAAATAATTAATTAAATTTTACAATTTATTTTATTTGCTGGTTGTTTTACAACCACCAGCTTCAATCTCGGTCTCGAACTTGTCCTCGTCCTCGTCCTCGTCCTCGTCTTCCTCATCGCTACTATTGACAAAACCATATTTCTTAGTATCCTTATCATTGGGGTAGACAGATATTTGACTAACAATCCAATTGCAACCAATATTAGCACTACCAATCCAAATTCCAGATACTTTAGCAATGAACTTAATTTCATATCCCTTAAGTCCCTTAGACTTAGTAAATTCATCAAGATTCATAAGTTTCTTAGTCTTTCTATCATATATTTGAAGATGATAATTAAGAACTTTGTTATCTTCATTAGTTTTAAGTTTCAGACGAAAAGTATCTGGGAATTTATCATTTGGTTCCCCATTTTCATCACGTGATTGACGAATTCCAGACTTAAAAATCTCATTAATCATTTCGGCGGAGAGCTTCTTTTTCTTCATCCACGATTGGCTACATGATTTCAGTCCATTTTTAATAATATTTTCAAATTCCTTAATTTTAGAATGAAATACCTTCAATTTATCATCACTGGAAATACCACGGAAGCTTACTTCCAGAGTCGGACGTCCATTTAGCGAGCCTGGTTCTCCGTATTTAGAGCGATTAATTCCATAAGGAACATACATTTTAGGCGATTGCAAGGTAATTTGTTCGCCCTCCATTGAGACATACACACTTTTGGCGCCAGATGGGCTAATTTTCACATCTCCAAAAGAAATATTCTCAAAAGTAGGATTAAATTCATCGTATCTTTGAATAGACATATTTAATATAATTTAAATCTTTTAACTAAGTAAATCTTATTATATATAAATTATAGAATTACAATTTATATATCAATTTTTTTTTTATTTTTTATTTTTTATTTTTTTATATTTTTTATTTTTTTATTTTTCATAAAATTTAATCAGAATCCTCCTCCTCCTCAGATTCCTCATCAGAACCATCTTCAGAATCCTCATCTGACTCATCTTGGAAAGCATATGTCTTACCAATTCCACTTTGAGGATATACCACCAATTGTTCAATGCGCCAAGTAATACCAATATTGGCACTGCTAATCCAAATTCCTTGAAGACGAATGATAAATTTAACATCAACAGTTTTAAGACTACGATGACGTGTAATTTCATTAACCTCTTCTTGAACTAGAGGTTCCTTTGAACCTTTGCGATAAATAAATGAGGTAACATTCATATCATTACTAAATTTGAAGCGTAGTTTCATTGTATCAGGATATTTCCCATTAGGGTCTCCATTCTCATCAACGGATTTCTTAATACAAGATTTAAACATCTCATTAATCATATCATTGGAGAGCTTCTTCTTCTTCATCCATAGTTGACTGTTATTCTTGAAAGCACGTTTAACAACTTCCTCAGTATCCATAATTTTTTGGTAAAAAGCTTGAAGATCTTCCCGATCATCCTTACCCTTGAAACTAATCTCAAGAGTAGGTTTTCCATCGGTAGAACCTTGTTCTCCAAATCTTGAGCGGTTTACTCCATAAGGTGAAAACATTTTATTAGGTCCTTGAATCTCAAGGGGCTCTCCATTGAATGATACAAATACTGATTTGCCTCCTACGGCATTAACTTTTGGCTCTCCAAAATTAAAATTGTCAAATTCGGGATTGTAATTCTTAAATACAATAGGCATATTTAATAAATTTAATAATATATCTTATAATTATAGTAGGTATCATGGTTCTAAGTATATATATCAATTTTTTTTCTCAATAGGCTCATATAAATTCAATAAAAATTTGACTTTCTTATTCCAAGGGTAAAATTTAAATTTTGTGTCTAATTTCTTATTTATCCTTCTTATAATTTGATGATTTAATTTAATTTGAGAATCAATAATTTTATCTATATTTTTGTTTTTTGGAATTTCAATCTCTTGGTTTAATTTCGCTATAATATCTCGATATTTATTATCATTGAGTTGTTTTTTTGATATTATAACTTTGATAATATCTCTTATTGAATTAAATTCATTCATGACGAGATTATAGTTTTTATAAAATTCAACTAAATGGATACTATATGTTGATTCAATTAAATTCGTAAAATTATCATATTCTATATTTAATTTGTTTTCAAGGGTTTCATCTCTTTTAATCCCCAAATTTTTTTCAATTTTTAATTTTTTATTGTATATATTTTTGCTTAAAGTATACAACTTCTTATTATCTTTATTTTTTATAAATTCTTTAATTATTTCATATTCATTTAATTCATTTTTATGAAATTTTGAAAAAATAATTTTATGTCTATTGCCTTGTTTTTTTTCTAAACGTTTTATCAAAGAATTAAATTCATCTATTTGATTCTTATATTTATCTTCTAATTCTTTATTCACTATATTATAATTTTCATGAATATCAGCTAAAGTTTTATAACTATTATAAAAAGATTTAATAAATTTGTTGTTTAAATCAAGATAAGGTAGTAAATAAATCCCTTCATAAGTTATTACTAAACTTACACGATTGACATTATACAAATAATCATTAGTCTTATACATTTTTTCAATATTATACAAATGTTTTAGTGAAGAAGTAAATAAATTTAATACATCTCTACCAGAAGGAGGCTCTGGAATAATTCCATTAAAAGGATGGGTGTGAAACATAATTTCATTGTCTAATTCTATTGGTAAAGAAATAGTACTACTTGTATTTTTACTAATTTTATATGAAATCTTTTCAATATTACTATTTATATCTATATCAATACTCCCAGAAACTTCTTGTGGAATATTTAGTTTTTGTCTAAATTCATTAATATATCTTTTAGGAATCTTGAAACTTTTTTTAGCTATTCGTTGCATTATATAAGCAATTATATATTATAAGCAATTATTATATTATAAGCAATATTATATTTTTACGGAAAAAATATAAAATAATTTTGTAAAAACCGATTTATCATCAAAATATGTAGTTAAAATATTTTTTAATTATTGTATTTTTCCAAACTAACTTAAAGAGAGCGATACAATAATCTATATACAACCAAAATGCCACGATCCTCAACAAAGAAAACAAGCGCAGCCGCAAGCGCAAGCTCAACAAGTACTAAGACAGCACCAGTAGAAACTGCTCCGGTAGTACAAGAAGCCCAAACTACTGAGACTCCTACTGAAACTCTTGATAGTTTTGATTCTGTCCACGCCGTTCTTCGTACTCGTCTTGCTACAATTGAACGTGTAGTTCGTGAATGCAGAACTTTATTTAAGAAAGCCGAACAATTCTACCGTCGTGACCAACGTGCCGCTCAACAAGCTCTTCGTAATGGCAAGCGTCGCCGTAGGGAACGTGATCCCAACGCTCCCAAACGTTCCCCAAGTGGAATTGCCAAACCAACAGTAATTTCTGCTGAACTTGCCAAATTTCTCAACGTAGCTCCTTCCACCATGATGGCACGCACGGATGTTATCAAGAAGATTGCTAACTACATCAAGACCAACAATCTTGAAAACCCCAAGAACAGACGTCAAATCCAACCCGACAAGGCTCTTTCCAAACTGCTATCAGTAAGCAAGACCGATCAAGTTACTTACTTTAACCTCCAAAGATTCATGAGCCCTCATTTCCCCAAGAGTGCTGCTGCTCTTGCTCTCGCTCAAAAGAACTAAATTTATATAATACAGATAAAAACCGAAAAAAATAAAAAAATAAAAATAAAAAAATCTAAAAAAATAAAAACCTAAAAAAAAACAAAAACTTAAAAACTATAAAATATTGGTTAAATATTTTATATTAAATTGTATATAATAAATATTATGGAAGACGAAAGTCATAAGAAGACAAAATTTAAATTAAATATGTATACAAGTAAGTTGTCATATTTAAAAAGTGAATTAGAATATGTTAATGAGATGTTTGATGAATATAATAAATTATTCATGAATGAATTTTCTGTTGAACTCGATTATGTCAGAAATAGAAATATGAAATTATATGATAAAATAAAAAAGGAAGAATTAAATAAAATGAGAGAAAAGGAGGATAAATATAATAAACAACAAAATGATAGCAATGAAGAACATGAAAATAGTGATGAAGAAAAGAGGGATAGTGATGAAGAAAAGAGGGATAGTGATGAAGAAAAGAGGGATAGTGATGAAGAAAAGGGGGATAGCGATGAAGAAAAGTCCGATAAACCAAAAGATAAAAAAAAAGATATAAAAAAAGAAATTTTAAAGAAATTATATAGAAAGATAGCAGTTATAACTCATCCTGATAAGATTAATAAAATTAATGATCAATCTTTAAAAAATAAATTAACATTATTGTTTAAAAAGGCAGATAAATATTATAAAAAAAATATGTTATTAAATTTAATTTTAATAGCGAATGAATTAAATATTAATTCCCACCAAGAGATATTTAAAATTATGGAAATATTATTTGATAATTTATCAACTATAAATAAATATTTTGATAAAGAAATTACGAATTTGGAAACAGAAATCAGTAATGTTAAAAAAGCCGTAGCTTGGATATGGGGAAGTGCAGAAACCGAAGAAGAAAAAAATAAAGTAAAAAAGTGGATATATGGAAACTGGGGGATTCCTCTTGATATGAATAAGACTAAATCTATTTAGTTAAATCTATTAAATACATACAAAAACTTCCAAATATTACTAATATTCCCAGGTAAAATAATCTATTTCCTTTTGTAAAAGTTTCCATTAACGGTTTTTTACTGTTTAAATCATTTATTATGTCAATAATCGTTTGAAGTAAGTTATTATATATTCCTTTAATACTAAGATTTAGATATTCCTCTTCCTTAAGTTTATCATTTATATCTTTATTTACAGTTTTTGACTTCAAATTTAATTTTTGTTGATGTTTATTTTTAATCATATTATCATATTTGTTAGACATACTATAGCTTTAATTTTTAGATAGATAATATTTTCATATTTATTATGCATTTAATTCATTTTGATTCATTCCAAAATCAACAACAAAAGATACATAATGTTTACTAACAGTTCGTGTAGCTGATACGGAAAGTTGTTGTCTCTTTCTTCTTATATCGTTGTCTATATGTTTTTTCTGATATAAATGTTTTATTGACGAATTCATATCTTTCTCTATTTCACTTAAATTATTTCTAATATATTCAATAACATTATTAGTTATCGCCCATCTGAAAAAATTTAATTGTCCTACTGTTGTTATAATTGATTTATTTGTCTCATATTGAAAATCTATCCTCTCTCTACGACAAAATGGATCAAAATACTTCTTGGAGTAGGCTTTTAACTGAGATTTATAATTGATATATACTATGAATTGTTTTCCCTTGATTTCATCAGCTTCCTCTACAGTTATGTGGTATATAATATTATATTTTTTAGCAAAATTAGTAACAAACCAATCAATTACTCTTAAAGATATATTTGATGTCCCGGATATAATTGGAAGCAATTCATTTATGTTGTTAGGTATGGAGTAAAAGTCAATTAATTTATTCATTAAAAGATCTTGACGACACATAGGTTTAGATGCCATTATCTTAAGTATTAATACTAAAACAGTATTCTAATTAACTTTAAATTGATTTAACGCGTTCTCACTAATTTCTGGTTTTTTCCGCACTTTTGTCATTAATTTTTTATAAATTTAATTATTGATTTAATTCCAATTTAATTAACATTATTATATTTTGTTTCTATCAAATTGGAAGTTATCTAAAAATAAAATGTTAGTAAATATTAGAAATGGAAACATCAATTATTCCTAAATGTCATTCTAAACATAGTACAATAATATACATGAGTGATTTTCATGTAAAAGAACTTATATTGCTTACCCAATGTTTATTTGTTAAAGGAGACGTATCTGTAAATGGCACAATTTATAATGTAAAACATATACATGATTTGTATAAATTAGATGATTTTATTGATAAATCATGGATTCCATCTAAAATAAAATTAGATGAAGCAGAGTTATTATGTGTTGAAAATGATGTTATTATTGATGGTAATCTTATAATATGTGAAGAATTAGGTTATAATATTACAATTAACGGAAGTTTAACATCACTAAATACAATTGATATGTAAAAATTTATATTTCTAAAAATATAAGTAAGAATATGATTTTACAATTGTAAACTCATATACAATTTTTGTTATTATATTTTTCTAATTTATCTTGGTACTCCAGCTGCTGCCTTTTTGGCATCAAGTTGTCTTTTAAGTTTTTTCCAATTAGTCAAAAGGTCACGTAAAGTCGGCTTTATAGCATCTAATTTACTCTTAAGTGCTCCACGATCATTTGATATTGCATATATACTTTCAATAAATTCAATTGATCCGGGTCTATTTTCTTTCAACTCCTTATAAACGTCCTTTGATATTTCTTTTATATCGTCTTCACTTTCATAAACTGTATGAATATCATGAAACCTGTGTATTATTTCGTTCTCCTTTTGTAGGTTTTGACGTTTCCTTGTAGCTTCACTATATTGTGTTTGTAACTCTGCAATTTCTGTTTTATCTGTATCAGAAGCACCGGATGATTCCAATTCTAAATCACGTATCTGTTTTGAAAGAGATGCAATAGTTTGATTAACTTGTCTTGCTAATTCATCGGCTTCTGAGTATACCTTATTAAGTGATGCAATATCATCTGATAAAAAATGTACACCCTTAATATAATCAGTTAATTCAGGTTTACTATCTACCAACTCATCATAAACGTCCGTTAAGCCATCTTTTATAGCGTCTTCACCTACATAAATTTTATGAATATCAATAAACCTTGATATTATTTCTTTTTCATTCGCTTGGTTATGTCTTTTCCTATGACTTTCCCTTAATTGTTCTCGTAACTCTTCAAGATTACCTCCACCTATTTTTTGAATTGATTTTCTTAAACTTCTGGATTTTCTTAAACTTCTAGATTTTTTTAAACTTCTGGATTTTCTTAAACTTCTGGATTTTCTTAAACTTCTAGATTTTCTTAAACTTCTAGATTTTTTTAAACTTCTGGATTTTTTTAAACTTCTGGATTTTTTTAAACTTCTGGATTTTTTTAAACTTCTGGATTTTTTTAAACCTACGTGCATTTTTGTTATTATATTAGATTTTATTTCTTAGAGCGATATACAAGTATTGTTGAATCAAATTTTCCAATATTTTTCTCTAATGGAGTAAATTTATCTTTAACTTTATTGTAATATTTTTCTAATTTGTCTATTGATATACTAGGTAAGTTAATTTCAGAATATATCAGTTTGTCCCCATTGATCATTTCTAATTTTAAGTTGTTTTTACTAACTTTTTTGTTAAAAACCTTGTCTTTGTATACTTTGGGAAGTGATAATTGATGTTCTAGTGGGAGAATATATGCTAATTGAACGAAAGGAGGATAAGGCTTGTCTTCATTAAATTTTATGCTATCAAAGATTTTAGGATTATTTAATAGATATTGATAAAAATCTGTAGGTAATGGTGCGATAGGGTATGGATATTGATACCTCCAATATGTTTTTCTTTCCAGATAATATTTTAAATTAAATATTAATACTCTGGCATATTCATAACATAATGAGTCTATATTAACTTTTTTTCCGAAGAAATATTTATAATATTCTTTTTTAGAGAATTTTGGTGTAAAGAATTTGTTCCAATCATTAATATATTCTTTGTATAGTGGGTGGCTAGGACAATAAAATAATGTATGTTCCATATTTTCAAAATCCATTTTGCATTTTTTAACTAAATTAGGGTTTTTGTTGTATTTGGTGATAAGTGTTTGAATCATATTATTTTTTTTGTTAAATTCAGATTCTTCCATTTTTGATATTTTTTCAAATAAATTTAGAACAAAATTGTAATTAACGGATAAATTATCCTTTATTAAATTTTGTTGAGAGCTTTTTTTAATATTTTTATAATATTTTATTACAGTTTCCATATAATCATCACGACACTTTAAAAAATATATTGGCATAACAAAATCATTACCTTCTAAAAATGATATAAATGTAAAATCATGTAAAAAATTTTTATTGTAAACGCCATCAATTTCATATTTTTTGGCAATATAGTTCACATCCATCAAATAATATTCATCATAATTATGTTCTATTGTTCTTAATTCACTTATTGGTTTCAAGACATATATGTTCCGGGTTGTGTATGGCAATAATATTATTATTTGATCTGCATCAGTTGAATATACACAATAATTTTCATTTTTATCAACTTTAATTTTAGAGAGATATGGTATAAATTTATGTTCACCTTCTCCAGGTATATCAGAACCGTTAAATATAACTTTTATATTTCCAAATGCATTATTGTTTATTTCTCTTTTAAGTTTTTTATTTAAATTATACATAAATATAGTTCCAGGACTAATTTGACGAGTATCCCATTTTGAATCTTCGTTAAATTCATTGGGGTAATACTTTTTGTATAAATCATCTGTATACATGGATTTATATCTTCTTAATCTTTGTTGTTTCATTTTAGCAAAAGGAGATGGACCATCTATCGCAATATATAATAATTTAATTGGTTTTATAACATCTAATACTATGTGTTTCACTTTTTCAAATATAAGATTTATTAACTCTTTTTCAAATTGATTATTCATATTTTTAAAATTCCAAGATTTTTTTAATTCTAAATCACGAACACATTCATATATTATGGGGTTGAAATCAAAAAATAAATAATGAAATTTCATATTTTTGTCCCATAAATGCGTATTGTTATCTTTAACTAAATGTCTGGCAAAACCAGGAATTCCCATTTATAATTACATCTATTTTAATTTTATAAACAAATTAAAATTGATATATATATTATAATTACCATGACATAGTTTATTAATATGGAGTCTCAATTGTCTGTTATAAATCGTCAAAAGCATTTTTTATATAACTTAAAACAAAAATACGCCCAATTAATGACAAGTAGTTCCAATGTTTTTTTTATTGCGGCTTGTCGTATAGTAAGATATTTTAGACGAAAATATTTCAGAAAGCAATCTGAATATGAAGGGTTATATACTTGGAGATGTAATATAGATGGTGATCAAAAGATTTATGATCTTAGAGTAATTGGTCCATATTTGTGTGAGAATTCTGAATTATATGAATACGAAGATTTGTCTCCTTCTCATATAGATAGCATCAGGAAAGGATGGACTAAAATTAATTCTGCGGAACCAACAGGAATGATATTCATTCAAAACATGGAGTATCAAAGATCTTTGTGTGCCGATAGTAAAGACCATTTTATTAAACAGATATGTTTACAGTATTTAATCAAGAAAGTCAAACATTTATATCAATTAACTCCCGTAGATGTCTCAAGTATATTGGAACTAATTTATCTAGATGATATAGAAAATGATAGAAGACAATTTGTTCCAGTAAAAATTAGTATATTTGATTTAAAAGATGAATATACAAAAGTAGTTACAGACTATTTATGTATTAAAAATATATTGGAAAATTTAAATTCTGGTTTTAAATATCCTAATTGGGTTAATATTGATATGGATTATATTCAAACTGTATATAAGAGATTAAGACATGAAATATCAAATATTATAGATCAAATTATGATTAAATTAAATAATAAAATTTTACCAAAATTTTATGAAGCAGATGAACAAGAATTCGTTGAAGAAGAAATTCCTAAAGAAGAAATTCCTGAAGAAGAAATTCCTGAAGAAGAAAATCCTGAAGAAGAATTTCCTAAAGAAGAAATTTCTGAAGAAAAAATACTTACTTTTGAATGTAATATGTGCCATAATCCAATTTTAATGGAAGATAAAATCCCTTTTGAAGATGAATTAGATCTTTGCCAACAATGTGCCAATATTATTTGCAATTAAAATAATTTTTACTAATTAATTATCTAATTAATTATTAAAATGAAATCTATTATAATGTTTTTATTTGTAATCGGAGTAGTTATGGTAGTAAGTGGATACCATAACCAAAAACAAAAATGCTCTCCCCCTAAAATAGTATACAAATATATCCCTAGAACATTTCAAGAAGAACAAGAAGATCCCGCTAAAGTTTCAGAAATATTTGATAAAATGTTTAATGAACCATCCCCTTGGAGTAACCAATTTGGAGATGTTAAAATAAAAAAAAATGAAGTTTCTCGATTTTTACAAAGTTAAATATCCTTATCCACCTTGTCTCGTAAGTAATATAATAAATTACGATCCCAACACTCAGTTAAAATCTCAGCATTATTACTTTGTAAATATTTTTTAATATTGAATAGAATATTACTAGACATAATACAAAAATTTTTATTCGTTGAGATATTATCTACAATATCATCAGATGATGTTAATGATAAATCATCATTTGATTCACTATCACTTGGATTCATTAATAACGCCACATATATATGTTTATTTAAATTTACTTTTATATACATTAGAGTGTTTATAACAAAATTTAACCCAACTATCATAAGATAACTGTTTATTCGGATAATAATTTAAACTATCATTTATATCATCTATAAGCATATCATACGTGTCGTTTAACTCGTTTGCATAAATATATTCCCAGTCTTTTAAGTTATATTTATGATAACTTCCACGGTATTTTTGAAATTCTACCAATCCCACGGAAAGTTTTTTTACTACTTCTTCCTCCATGACTACATATATTATAATATTTTATATATTTTTATATATGTTACCAATCTTTTTTAATATTAACATAAACACCTTTTTTTCTTTTTATATTATTTTCATCTATGTCATTGGCATTAATATTATATTGAGTATCAAATTCTTGTTCGCTCTTATCCCAAAATGTATCTAAACACATTCTAAAATCGGGATGTTCTTCTGCTTTGTACCAGAATACTTGATCTTCTAATTTATTACTTTTAGAGCCATTATGTATTACTAAACATTCATAATTTTCGGTGCAATTATCCATTACTTGATTAAATATATCAAATGTTGGAAACATTCCAGCATATTGTTCGTATATTCTTTTTCTATTAGAGAATATATTTTCTCGTAAAATAAAAACGTAATCAATATTAGTTCTCAAATTTGGTGGAATACCTAACGCATATTGCATATTTAATATGAAGAATAACTTATAATGTCTTCCATTCATAAAACAATATCTAATATTAGTATCTTTAGTCCATTTAGTATCAAACATACAATCGTCTAAGAGTAAAAAGGCTCTGGGATCAAAATTTTTGTATCCATGGTCATTATTTATTTTATAACTTACTAATTTTTGTCTTCGTAAAACTTTTTCTATTAGTTCAGGGGTATATTCATCATGAATAAATAATGGGGGGATAATTTTACTATATGTTTGATTTGCAGACTCTGTAGCAGATATAACAGTCCCTATTGGAATATCTTGATGATGATATAAAGCATCAATTGTTAAAAAAGTTTTTCCAGTATTTCTTTTACCAACAAAAACAATGACTGAATCATCTTGAATCCATTTCATATCAAATTTTTTTAGTCTTAAGTTAAATGTTTGTTGAGTCATTATTATAGTAGTGAGAAATTAACACAATTTATATAAACGCGAAATTTTTAGGATAAATGGAGTATGAAAAATTCTTAATTATATTATCATTTTGTAAAAAACTTAAAAATTATTATTTATATAATATTTATATCATATTAAATATTATAAAATGGGAAATCAACAATCTTCAAATCCTCCCGTCAATTCAAATAATACAGGTAAAAAAAATAATTTAAATAATAATTTAAAAAATAATTTTAAAAATAATAAAATTATGATGGAACAAAAAAATTTGAGACAACAACAAAAATCCCAACAACAACAACAACGTAGTCGTTCCCAATATCCCCAACAACAGCATCCCCAACAACAACAACACCCTCAACATCATCCCCAACAACAGCATCCCCAACAACAACAACACCCTCAACAATATCCCCAACAACAACACCCTCAACAATATCCCCAACAACAACACCCTCAACAATATCCCCAACAACAACACCCTCAACAATATCCCCAACAACAACACCCT
>Ga0114933_10001168_pt1 | contig 29775 bp, 31 predicted proteins | sample 4SBtaG_FD_89691 | JGI IMG/M metagenome (GOLD analysis project Ga0114933, IMG submission 89691) | Deep subsurface microbial communities from Kolumbo volcano to uncover new lineages of life (NeLLi) - 4SBTROV12_W25 metaG | ecosystem: Environmental > Aquatic > Marine > Volcanic | place: Kolumbo... | reverse complement strand
GGCACCGTGAACAGGCCGAGCAGGTAGTAGAAGTCCTTGGCGAAGCGGGGGTCGTCGCGGGTCAGCCGGTCGCAGAGCCACATGCCGAAGAGGCAGGCGGCGCCGACCCCTGCGCCGTAGCTGTGGAGCGTCAGCGGGCCGATGTCGAAGAGGACCGGGTGCACGCCCGCTGGCTAACCGATCGAAATGATCGTGGACTTCTCTACGTATTTCGGGCAGATGCGTTCCCTCGACCTGCCCTTCCAGGCCTCTGGCAGCCTGTCGCTCGTTCTCGCAGCGGTCGCCTTCTGGGCCGCGGACGTCTCGATCATCGACGACGTCTTCCTGTTCATCGCAGCCATGGCCTTGGCCCAGCTCGCTGCCACATGCGTGGCGTGGTTCCTGGCTCGGGCCGAGCGTTGGGAGCCCTCGATCGCCGTCGGAGCCGTCGCGGTGGCCCTCTCGGCCGGGATGGCGATGCTCTTCAGCATGTGGTTCGCCTTGCCCGCCGTCGTCCTGGCCATCGGGTTGTCCCGTGTCCGCAACGCCCGCCGCGCGCGGCTGCTCGAGGTCCAGGGGCTCGACGCGGCGGAGCTGCCGGACTGGTCTTCCTAGGAGGTCGAATGTTCCACCAGGACATGCTCGCCAAACAGCTCGCCGAAGGGGAGAAGCGCCGTGCGCGGCTCGCCCGCTCCCGCAAGGCCCTGCGTGGCTCGCGGCCGAAGGGCCCGGCCGAAGCAGTCCTCGTCGAGCAGATCGAGGTCCCCTCGACACTTGGCCACAAGTTCGCCGGTTGGTCGTGTGTGGCGGCCTGTGGCCTGGCCTTTCTGCTGCTCCCGCCCGCAGCAGGCATCGCCGTCGCCTGCTGCTTCGGCGTCGCCGCCGTGCTTGCCTTGAGGCACTCCGAGCAGGCCGCCCGCTGGTCTCAGGACTTCTGACGTTTCAGGAGCACCACCCAGCCGATCGCGGCGACGATGGCCACGCCGATGCTGATGGCCTGGGCGTTCGAGAGCACGCCGTCGATCGCCCAGCCCCGGCCGGGGTCGCCGCGGAAGAGCTCGTTCGCGGAGCGCAGGAGCGGGTAGATGGTCAAGAGCGTCAGGATGAGCTGGCCGTCGAACTTCTTGCGGCTTCGCATCCAGAACAAGCCCCCGAACATCGCCAGCCCGTAGGCGACCTCGTAGAGCTGGGTCGGGTGGAGCGGGATGCCGCGAGGCGCGACCGAGAGTTCGTGTTCGAAGGTGATCGCCCAGGCTGCGTCGAGGGGCTTGCCGTAGCAGCAGCCCGCCATGAGGCAGCCCATGCGGCCGAAGATGATCCCGAAAGGCACCAGGGGCGCCAGGATGTCCAGCATCTTCAGGGGTGGCAGCTTGCGTCGGACGAGGATGACCGCGAACGCCACCAGGGTCCCGATCAGGCCGCCGTAGAAGACCAGCCCGCCGTCCCGCACGTTGATCATCTGGACCAGGTCCGCGTTCGCGAACTCGTGCCAGTTGGTGCGCAGGTACTCCAGCCGGGCCCCGATGACCGCCGCGACGATCGACCAGAAGCCCAGGTCGGTGAAGGTGTCCTTGCTGAAGCCTTCGGCCACCGACCAGCGGCTGCCGAGGGCGACCGCGAGCACCGTTCCCAGCGCGATGAGCACGCCGTAGCTGTGGACCGCGAAGTCGCCGATGTGGAAGAGCACCGGATGCATCAGGTCTTCTTGCGGCCCCAGGTCAGCTCGTGGATGAGGAACATCGCGACGCCCATGCAGATGGAGATGTCGGCGACGTTGAAGCTGGGGTACTCCGCTGTGCCGAGGTTGGCGACGAGCCAGTCGTAGAGACCCCCGGAGTCCTGGTACAAGCGCAGGAAGTCGGTGACGGACTGCTTGTAGAGGCGATCGATGAAGTTTCCGACGGCTCCGCCCATGATCAGGCCGAGCGCCGCGGGCATCCAGCGCTCGGTCACGGCGCACTCCCGCAAGAGCGAGATGAGCACGATGACCGCGATCAGCGTGAAGGGCACGAAGACCCAGATCGCCCAGTCGTAGCCGGCGAGCAGTCCGAAGGCGGCGCCGGAGTTCTCGACGTGCACGATGTCGAAGAGGCCCTCGATCACCGTCGTGCCGCGCGTGCCGAAGGGGATGGCCTCTCGGATCCAGGCCTTGGTGATCTGGTCGAGGACGATCGAGGCGACGGCGATGCCCGCGAAGACGCGGGTCCTCATTCCGGCAGGTCCCCCAGCGCGCCGAAGTCCTCGTCCTCGAGCTCCTCGTCCTTCTCGCGGCGGGCGGCCACGACCTGCTGGACGATGAAGACGATCAAGCCCACGACGATGGCCGAGTCCGCGATGTTGAAGCTCGGCCACTCGGCGCTGCCGAAGTTGTTCCGGAGCCAGGCGCTGGCGGCCTCGGCCTCGGTGTAGAAGCGCAGGAAGTCGGTGACGGCCGCGTACAGCATGCGGTCGACGGCGTTGCCGATGGCCCCACCCGTGATGAGGCCCATGACGCCGCTGACGAAGAGCTCGTCGGACGGCAGCTTCCAGACCATGACGAGCATGATGGCCAGGGCGACGAGCGTGAACACCGCGAACTTCTTCATGGCGTCCGGGTCGTCCTGCATCACACCGAAGGCCGCGCCGGTGTTCTGGTAATGCACCAGCTCGAAGAAGCCGGGGATGACGTCGATCGAGTCGCGCCAGAGCTCCAGGTTCGTCCGGACCCACCACTTCGAGAGCTGGTCGAGCGCGATCACCACGACGCTGACGAGGGCGAAGACGGAGTATTTGCGCGGCACGGCTACCTCTACGAGCACGCCCCCTAACGCATTGCCAACCGGTTAAGCCGCCCGCCTCCCGGAGTGAGCTGATGTCGGAGATCGAACGCGAGTCCATGCCCGTCGACGTCCTCTTCGTGGGGGGCGGTCCGGCCTGTCTCGCCGGCGCCCTGCACCTGATGGACCTCATCGAGAAGCACAACGAGACCGCCGGCGAAGACGAGCAGTTCGAGGAGCCGATGATCGGCCTCATCGAGAAGGGCTCCGAGATCGGCAGCCACGCGATCTCCGGCGCGGTGCTGGACCCCAAGGCCCTCGACGAGCTGGTCCCGGACTGGAAGAGCGACGACAGCTTCCCGCTGGAGCGCTGGGTCGAGCGCGAGGGCATGCTGGCCCTGACCAGCGCCACCGGCGGCTTCCAGCTCCCCTTCATGCCCGCCGAGTTCCACGACAAGGGCAAGCCCATCGTCTCGATCGCGAGGTTCCAGAAGTGGCTCGCGGAGAAGGCCGAGGAGAAGGGCGTGATGATCTTCCCAGGCTTCGCCGGGGTCGACCTTCTGTATGACGACGAGGGCAAGGTCTCCGGCGTGCGCACGGGCGACAAGGGCGTCGGCCCCGACGGCGAGCAGAAGGACAACTTCGAGCCGGGCATGGACCTGGAGTCCCCGGTCACGATCATCGGCGAGGGCCCCCGCGGCCACCTCGCCCGCATCCTGATGCAGAAGTTCGGTCTCCAGGAAGGCACGAACGAGATGGCCTACGAGACCGGCTGCAAGGAGGTCCTGGAGTTCCCCGAGGGCACCATCACCGACGGCTTCGTCTACCTGACCGCCGGCTACCCCCTGCAGGACGCCTTCGGCAACGGACCCTTCGGCGGCGCCTTCATCTACAGCCTGGGCGGCGACCGGGCCTGCATCGGCCTGCTCGTCTCGACCGACGCCGCGGATCCGGGCATGGACGCCCACTACCTGCTGCAGAAGCTCAAGACCCACCCAAAGGTCCGCGAGATCCTCGGCAAGGGCAAGGTCGTGAAGTATGGCGCCAAGACCGTCACGGTCGGCGGCTGGGGCTGCATGCCCAAGCTCTACGCGCCCGGCGCGATGATCGTCGGCGACTCGGCCAGCTTCCTCAACGCGGCCCGCATCAAGGGCATCCACCTGGCGATGAAGAGCGGCATGCTCGCCGCGGAGACCGCCTTCGAGGCCATGAAGTCCGGCGACAACAGCGAGCAGGCGATGGCGAAGTTCAAGGCCGCCATCGACGCCAGCTGGATCCGCCCGGAGATGGAGCCCACCAAGAACTTCCACGCCGGCTTCCACACCAGTGGAATGATCGGCGGCTCCGTCAAGTACCTCTGGAGCAAGCTGGCCGGGCCGGGGTCCACCCAGTCCGTCAGCGCGGACCACGAGGGCATGAAGAAGTTGAACGGCAAGGCGCTCCCCGTGCAGCCCGCCGCGGGCAAGTACGAGGACCTCGACTACGACGGGACCTACATCGTCGACAAGCTGACCGACGTGTTCATGTCGGGCACCAAGCACGACGAGCACCAGCCCTGTCACCTCATCGTCCAGGACACGGACGTCTGCGCGACCAAGTGCGTCGAGGAGTACGGCAACCCCTGCGAACGCTTCTGTCCGGCCCAGGTCTACAACATGGTGCCGAACGAAGAGACGGGCCGGAAGGAGCTGCAGGTGGACTTCTCCAACTGCGTCCACTGCAAGACCTGCGACATCCGCGACCCCTACCAGATCATTCAGTGGGTCCCGCCCGAAGGTGGCGACGGACCCGAGTACGGGATCCTGTAGACTTACCGTGGTGTTGCTCCTCCTCGCCTGCGCTCCGACCGCCGAATTCGAGGGCACTCCTGCCCTCGACGAGGCCGCTGTGGCCAAGGTCCTCGAGCTCTCGAGGCCCGACGCGGCGCTCTCTCTGCTCGACGGGATGACCCGTCGCGTGGACCAGGCGATCTGCCCGGTCGAGGTCTTCGAGGACGGCGAGGGTGTGCGCGAGGTCTGGTCGGCCTGTCCCGGCGGCGACCACCTGGGCGGCGTCGATCGCTACGAAGATCCCTCGATGGCGTGGATGGAGGCCAGGCGCCTCGCGGTCGTCGACCAGGGCGAGGTCTTCCGCATGGACGGCGCCGTCGAGCACGTCGTCGACGAGGAGCTCGCGAGCATCGAGATGGCCGCGACCCTGTGCGGCGAGGGCTGGGCCGACTGCGCCGAGCCGGTCCAGGTCGACTTGTCCTGGACGGTCCTGAGCCGCGACAACCGGGACGAGATCCTGGTCAGCGGGACCCTCGCGACCGCCGAGCTCGGGCCTCTCGAGGTCGAGGGGACCTGGACGATCGATCCCTCCGAGTGCGAGTCCGAGCCGGTCCGTGGCCTCCTGCAGATCGAGGGCGAACGGGTCCAGGCCTTCGACTTCGACGGCGCCTGCGACGGCTGCGCCGCCTGGTCCGTCGACGGTGCGTCACTCGGGGACTTCTGCGAGTAGCTCCGGAAGGATCGCTCCGGCGGGGCCGGCGAGCCAGGCGTCCGCGTAGCTGCTGATCTGGCTCTGTTCGGGGTTCACGTCGACCAGGAAGGCGCCCTGCTGCTTCGCCTCCAGGGCGACGGCCGAGGGGGCCCAGACCATGCCCGAGGTCCCCACGACCAGGCAGAAGTCGGCCTGGCGGGCGAAGGCGATGCCGCGGTCCAGAGTGCCCGCCCAGTAGCTCTCGCCGAACCAGAGGATGTGGGGACGAGCCAAGGCTCCGCAGTCCGAGCAGCGAGGCATGCCCTCGCTCGCCGGCACCCCAAACACCGACGCGCAGCGCGTGCAGCGCGCCTGGTCGATGCAGCCGTGGATCTCGACCAGCTTCTTGGAGCCCGCGCGCGGGTGCAGGCCGTCGACGTTCTGGGTCAGGAGCAGGAAGTCCCCTTCACGGTGCTCCATCTCGGCCACCGCGCGGTGACCGGGGTTCGGCGAGGCCTCGTTGCAGATCTGCTTGCGCCAGCGGTACCACTCCCAGACCAGCTCCGGGTCGCCGTCGAAGGCCTGGGGGGTCGCCAGCTGCGTCGCGTCGAAGCCCTTCCAGAGGCCGCCCTCGCCTCGGAAGGTCGGAATGCCGGACTCGGCGGAGATGCCAGCGCCGGTGATGACGAGCACCCGCCGAGCGGCGCGGAAGGCCTGTCTCGCCCGGTTCATGTCCTTCACGCGCTATCCTGACTGCCATGTGGATTCTTGCACTCGCGGCCTGTACCAGCGACCTCGATCCCTTCGGCTCCGGTGGCACGACCTTCGTGCCGCCCGAGGACACGGGGGACACCGAGACCGACGACACCGGCGACTCGGGCGACACGTCGGACACCTGGGACACGTCGGACACGTCGGACACGTCGGACACCTGGGACACCTCGGACACCTCCGAGACCGGGGACACCGGCGACACGGGCATCCCCGGCGGCGAGGACTGCGCGATGACAGCGGGCGAGATCGCCTGCAACCTGACCTTGATGGACCAGGCCGGGAACCCCTGGATGCTCTGGAACCTCTACGAGTCGGGCCCGGTCGTCGTGATCATCGGCAACGAGTGGGACTCGAGCTTCAAGGGCGCCTCGGCCTGGCTGCAGTCGGTGGGCGACAACCGCGGAGCCACCGTGGCCATGGCCATGAGCCAGGACATCAACTACAACGCCGCGAACATGGACGCCGCGTCGAAGCACGCCGCGACCTACTCGCTGAACACCGTCTTGTGGGATCCCGAGGGCGACCGACTCGACGGCTGGTTCTCCACCACGACCAAGACCTACCTGATGGACAGCGATCTTCGGATCGACACGATCATCACGGGCTTCGTGGCCGAGGAGCAGCTCGACGACAAGTTGAAGGCCCTGTGAGCCTGCTCCTGCTGGCCTGCTTGAACCAGAAGCCCGTCGCCGAGGGCTATGTGGACAGCGGGCTCGAGGCGGACACGGACACGGACGCGGACGCGGACAGCGACACGGACTCCGACAGCGACGCGGACTCCGACAGCGACGCGGACTCCGACGCCGACACCGACGCCGACGCCGACACGGACGTGCCCTACTTCGACTGCGAGGAGCTCGAGGACGCCCCCGACTACCCGATGGGCAAGCACTACGGCGCCTCGATCGCCCTGTTCACCAGCGGCGTGGGCGAGAGCGGCTGGTACAACATGGTCTTCCAGATGGCCTACGCGTCGAACTCCGCGGGGAACTGCCCGACCATCGACTCGACCGACGACTGGATCCTGGTCGAGGGCGGCTGCGAGGACGACTACGGCAACATCTGGGAAGGCTCGATGGAGGCCGAGGTCGACGGGATCGAGACCTCGATCTGGTACGACGGGCTCGAGGTCTACGGCGCCTACAGCTCCCAGGGTCGCGAGTTCACGCTCGACTATGCAGCGGACGGAGCGGTCTTCGGTGAGATCGAGAGCGAGTCGAACTTCACCATCGAGCACTCGGTCGAGGAGCGCCGCTTCTTCCTGGACGGCACGCCGCCGCTCGACGTCAGCGAGTTCGAGGGCTTCCGCGAGATCGAGTACGACTACGAGGACAAGGACGAGGACGGCACGGTCGATGGCGTCGCGATCGAGGGCTGGGCCGACCTGAGCGACAACGGCTTCGACAGCTACGTCGGGAGCTTCTGCTTCGAGGGTCGCTACCACACGGAGCCGGGCTGCGAGTCCTCGGTGCCCTATACCGGCGAGGTCGAGCTCCAGGGCGAGCAGCACGCGCTGGTCGACTACGACTCCGACACCAGCTGCGATGCCTGCTACGAGGTCCAGATCGACGGCGGGGAGTGGTTCGAAGAGTGCTTCTGATCGGCTCGGCCTTCGCCTGGCCGACGGAGTGGGTGCCGATCACGCTGGACGACGTCGGCATGACCGACACCTTCGAGGACCAGGCGGGTGACCGAGCGCTCGATCTCGTCGGCAGTGACGACAGCTCGATGGTCCTCTGGTTCTCCGACGGCGAGAGCCTGTGGTGGCGCATCCGGCTGAACGAGGATCCCTCGGCGAGCACCGGCGCCTGGGGCGTCGCCTTCGAGCTCGACCAGGACACGACGGACCTCGAGGGCGTGCTGGCGCTCAGCTCCGACGGCAGCGTCACCTTCCTCGAGGCCGACGGCAGCGGGGGCGCCGACGTGCCCCTGTCCCCGATCACCACCTTCGAGGACGCCGGGCGCGTCGTCGAGGCCGACACCACCTTCCGCGGGGACACGGACTACTTCGTCGACCTGGAGATGCCCTACGCGGAGCTCTCGGACTTCTGGCCCGACCTGGACGACCAGTGGGTCTTCTGCGTGCTGCCGCTGACCAGCGAGGACCCGGCGATGGCCTCGTTCTCCGCGGATCTGGGGACGGGCGACGACGCCGACGGGCTGCACGAGCTCGACGGATCCTGGTCGGATCCCTTCGCGGTGGACTTCGACATCGACGGCTTGACCCGCAGCGAGGAGCTCCTGCTGGCCTCGGACCCGCGGGACCGCGACACCGACGACGACGGCATCCTCGACGGCGAGGAGGTCGCCCTCGGCGCGGACCCGACGGTCTGCGACAGCGACGGCGACGGGATCCTGGACGGGGTGGAGCACGGAAACCTGGACCGTGACCAGGGCACGCTCGAGGACTCCGAGTGCTGGGTCCTGGACGCCGACCCGGACACGACGACCGACCCGGCGCGAGCGGACACGGACGGCGGCGGCCTGCTCGACGGCCAGGAGGACTACAACGCCGACGGGGCCATCGACGCCCTGGAGCTCGACCCGAACGACGCGAGCGACGACCTCGACAGCGACGGAGACGGCGTGCCGGATGTTCTCGAGGTGGACTGCACCGGAGACGTCCTCGCCGAGGACAGCGATGCCGACGGGCTGACCGACGCCATCGAGGGCGTGGTCGACCCCGAGGGCGACGGGCTGCCGGCCTTCTGCGACGAGGACGCGGACGGCGACGGCCTGGACGATGAGCTGGAGACCGACGCCGACGTGGACGCCGACGGCGTGGGCAACTTCCTGGACCTCGACAGCGATGGGGATGGCGTGCTCGACGCCCTCGAGGGCGCCGAGGACTCCGACGGCGACGGGGTGGCGAACTTCGTCGACGCCGACGACCAGGACGGGCCCGCGGGGGACCCGGACGGCGACGGCCTGAGCAACGCCGACGAGGCCTCCTGCGGCTCGGACCCCGAGGACCCGGACAGCGATGGTGACGGTCTCCTCGACGGCGAGGAGTCCTGCCGCGAGGACGCCGACTGCGACGGCAAGCCGGACCTGCACGACAGCACCGACGATGGCTTCTGCGAGGGCGCCGGACCGGGCACTCCGGGCGGCGAGTCCTGCGAGGGCTGTGGCAGCGTGGCGCCGCTCGGACTGTGGTTCTTGGTCCCCCTTGTGTTGAGGAGGCGTGGATGAGGCGCCCCCAGATCGCCGTGATCGGCAGCGCCTTCACCGACCCGGCGGTGCTCGGGGCCGCCGAGGAGCTCGGGCGGCGCATCGTCGACGCCGGCTGGCGCATCGTCTGCGGCGGTCGCGAGGGGGTCATGGAGGCGGTCTGCCGCGGCGCCCACGCCAGCGAGGCCTACACGGAGGGTTCAACCGTCGGCGTGTTGCCGAACCTCGACGGGGCCACGGCGAACCCCTTCTGCGACGTCGTCATCCCGACGGGCATGAACTACGCGCGCAACGCGGTCGTGGTCGCCTGTGGGGACGTGGTCGTCTGCGTCGCCGGTTCCTCGGGGACGCTCTCCGAGATCGCCCTTGCGTGGCAATGCGGCAAGCCGATCGTCGCCCTCGATCTGGATGTCGGCTGGAGCTCGAAGCTGGCGGGCACGCGCCTCGACGAGCGCCACGAGCAGCCCGTGCACCGGGCCCGGACCCCGGCCGAGGTCATCGAGGAGGTCGAGCGATTGCTCGGAAGCCGGGCCGCCCACGAGACCCTCTGGTAGCGCCGACACGCTGTCGGCAATCGGCGGCGCCCTTGCACGGGATCGACAGTTTGTCCGCCGAGACTCGTCCGGCCGGGCCCTGGAGTCCGGCACGCAGCTTGCTCTTAGGAGCGCGGAGGTTGAAATGATGATTCTTGTGTCGACCGCACTCGCTGGCGGTCTCGAAGTCGAGTGGACGCCGCAGGGCGCCGAGGAGCCCCTGGTGGTGGAGTTCAGCGGCGTCCAGCAGGGCATGCCGCAGAAGGCGACCTGGACCCTGTCCAAGCGCCACCGCTACCACCTCGAGGTCGAGGTCGTGGACATCGACGACGGCGTGGCCGTCATCGAGGCGGAGATCCACGAGGAGCGGGACCCCATCCTGCGGGACCACTCCTGGACCACCGTGACCGAGCCGGTCTTCCGGGTGCGGGTCGGCGAGGAGGCCCGAATCGCCGTGCATGATCAGAACGGCGAGGGCTACGAGCTGGCGCTCGTGCTCGAAGACGACGGCTTGATCGACGCGGGCGACGAGCGCACCAGGACCGCCCGGCGGACCCGGACCAGCCATCGGCGCACACGCACCGACGAGCGGGACCGGACCCCGGACGCCGGGCTCTAGATGCAGTCGTTGGCGGTCCCGGGGGTGCCGAAGTCGGTGCCCAACGGGGTCGTCGACGCGCACCACGCGCCCAGGTCGTCGTTCTCGTCGGCGTCCAGCGTGGCCGCAGACATCGAGGCGCCGACGGCGTCGAAGCCGGTGGTGTCGACCGCGTCGAGGACGCCGCCCGTGTTGGCGATCGCCACGACGGCGCCGTCGTTGACCAGCGGGACGGTCAGCGCGGCGTCGCCCTCGAAGCCGTAGCAAGGCGAGGGCATCGCGCGCACCAGGACGGCGTACTCGCCGGGGCCCACGAGGACGCGCGAGGCCACGCTGTCGGTGTGCTCCTCGCCGACCGTCAGGGTCAGGCCCTCGAGGTCCAGCGTGCGGCTCCCCGTGTTGTAGAGCTCCAGGTACTCGTCCTTGGTGTCGTCGCAGTCGGCGCCGGGATCGATCATCAGCTCGCTGATGACGAGCTCGCCGACGGTGATGTCCGACGAGCGCGTGATCTGCGAGGTCTTGCCTGCCAGATCCGCCTCGCTGCGGGGGACGATCTTGTAGTTGCCGTAGCCGTAGTGCAGCACGCCGGTGACGCTCTCGAAGGTGTCGCCGACGTAGACCGGGCCGCCCTCGTAGGCGATCGAGCTGACCACCACGTCGCCGGCAGCCCACTCGCCGAACTCGTCGTCGCCGGCGGTGACGGTGAGCGCGCTGACCGTGACCAGCACGCCCTCGTAGGACTCGGCGGACTGGAAGTCGGCGGCCTCCAGCGCGACGGCCTCGATGACGTCGCCGTCGCCGCCGTCGGTGACGGAGCTGGTGCCGGCGTGCTCGCCGACGTTGATCTCCGAGAGTGTGTCCTCCCAGGGCTCGTCGTCGGTGCCGCCGTACTCCTCGAACCAGCCGGTGACCTCGACGGCCTGGCCGATCGCGAAGGCCTCGGCGCCGGTGCCGGTGTAGACCCAGATGCCGCCGTACTCGGCGGTGCCGCTCTCCTGGACGAAGAGGCCGCGGTCCTCGACGACGCCCGTGACGGTGACGCCGGAGACGGTCACCCAGCTGTCGGGGGCGACGGTGCCGTTCTGGAGGTCGTAGATGGTGACCGCGTCGGGGGTCACCTCGGCGCTGTCGCTGTCGGGGGCGCCGGAGTCGGCGTTCGGCACGAGCCCGCTGTCGGCGCTGGTGGTGTCGGGGCCGTTGCAAGCCGACAGCGCAAGGAGAATGCTCATTTTCGTGTGTCCTGAGAAAAGGGCACCGCTTCTATGAGATCAGCTCCAGGGGCGCAACCCGCGCCGGGGGTGCGTGGTCCAGGTATCCGAGGGTCTCGAGCACCGCGGCGGCGCTCAGTCGGCGCTGTGGGCTCCGGTCGATCAGGCGGTGGAGGACCAGGGACAGGGTCGGATCGGAGATCAGCGGCCCGAGCTCCACGACCGGCCCGGGGCGGTCATCCAGCCAGGTCGGCGCGCGCCGGGGGATGGGGCGCCCGAGCAGCATCGAGGCGATGCAGTAGCCCAGACCGAAGACGTCCTCTTCGATGTCGATCGTGCGGTGAAATCCCGGCGGGCTGGGGAGGGGCGTGAAGCCCGTTAGCACCGGCGCGGGGCGCCACAGCGTGGCCCTCCACTTGCCCTCGACGTTGTCCAGGAAGAGGCTCTCCAGCGACAGGGCGCCGTGGACGATCCCGCCGGCGTGAAGGTCGGCCACGCACTGGGCGGCGCTGCGCAGGATGTCTCGAGCGTCCTCCTCGCTCAGGCGGACCTCGTCGATCCAGACCAGCGCGGGCTGACCCGCGGGCAGGGCGTCGATTCGGAATGGGGTGCCTTTGCTCGTCGTGCCGACCTTGGTGGCGGCACGCAGGCCCCCGGCGATCGCATCGCTCAAGGCGAGGCTGCGGGCCAGGAAGGCCTCGCGCAGGGTCTCGGGTCCGCGACAGCGCCAGGCGTGGCCCGCGAACTGGCCGGCTCGCAAGGCTTCGTGCAGGGTCAGCGGTCCGCAGCGGCGGATCTTGTTCCCCAGGCTCCAGGTCGAACGCGGCAAGGAGGGCTCCGGCGAGTCCCGTCCTGGGGCAGTTCGTCCCGATGCTATCGGATCAGTCGAGGTCCGGGTAGCTCACTTCGATGTCGGCGGACGCGGAGCTCTCGGCGGTCGAGCCGGTCAATCTCGCCGAGATGGCCATGTCGCGCCCGTGCACGTCCTCGGGAAGCAGGCCCTCGTCGAGGATGAGAAACAGATTCCAGGCCTGCTGTGCGCCGGCCGCCGCGTTGCAACGCAGGGTCACGAAGGGCTGGGTGTGGGCGACCTCGACGCCGTCGACAGTGCCGCTCAGCCCCGCCACCAGCTGTTCGTCGAGGGGGAAGTGCGTCGCTTCGAGCGCCAGCACCACGTGGTAGCCGCCTTGGGGCCCGTAGATCAGCTCCACCGGCCCCTCCGGGAGCTCCTCGAAGATCACCTCGCCGGTGCCGATGCGAAGCGTGGGCTCGCCCTCGAGGCCGCAGGGATCCGTGCCCGTGTCGCCGGTCGAGGTGCAGGCCAGGAGCGCGAAGAGCATCACAGACGGGGCTGCTTCAGGCTGCGGACGAGGCCGTCGTTCCGCATGTGGGCCACCCACTGGGAGCCGAACACCCCGAGCACCGAGCCGATCGCCACCACCGAGCTGTGCACATACAGGCCGTCGGCGGTCACGGGCATCGGCATGTACAGCCCCTTCCGCGTGTGCTCGCGGTCGAGGCCCGTCCAGTGGGCCGCGCGGAACACGGTGCTGGCCTCGTAGAGCTTGAGCCCACCGTCGATCCCGTCGTGGGGGTTGTTCCGCACCGAGAAGTAGCGCATCCGCCGGATCTTCGTCATCCACTCCAGCCAGTGCGGGAGGGACTTCTCTGTCCGGCTGTCGCCCTCTGGCTTGCGGAGCTCGGCGGGATCCCATGGGGCATCCAGGACCACCCGCTTGCCGTGGACCATCGTCCAGCGACCGGGGTTCTCCTCGGGCCGCAGGATCCGCCCCAGCCCCCAGGCGTGGCCGCCCAGGTTGCGTGCGACGAGGAGCGCCATGCTGCCGTCGACCCAGGCGCGGGCGACAAAGAAGCCCATGAACGGCTTCCGGAGAGGGATGCAGTAGATGACCTCCTTGAACTCGAAGGTGGAGCCCTGCCCTTCGGGGCCCATCTCGCTCCCATGCATCAGCGAGAGCATCGCCAGGCGGGGCGCCATGGGCTTGAAGCCGCGCGGCAGCTTCACGCGCTCGAGGGTGCGGATCAGGTAGTGCTTGCCGATGTAGCGGCCGACATAGGGATGGACCTCCTCGATCAGGCCCCGGTTGCCGGCGAAGGCGAAGTTGAGGCGCGACCGGAGCGCATCCCGGGCGGCCGCTTCCCGCTGCAGGTCGCCCAGGATCGAGCCGTCCTCCTCGCGCACGCCATCCGGGGCGACCGACTCCACCTCGGCCGTAGGGCTCAAGGCCTCCGCTCGGTGCTGCTCGGTCTCCAGCCAGGCGTCGATCGTCTCCCCTTCCTTGTAGACGCCGCTGTAGACGCCTCCGCGGTGCACCAGCACCCGGCCCGAGCGCACGCGGTGCGCCATCCCGGCCGGGAGCCGGACCGGCGCCTCCTTCCGCCGGAGGATCACGACTCCTCCGGGCCGGAGAGGAGCCGCGTCACGACGTCCCCTCCCATGAGGGCGGCCTCGCCGATGGACCGGCCCATGTTTGCGATGCCGCGGGCGCGTCCCAGGGTTCGGCGCACGAAGGCTCCGGGACCCTTTCCTCGGTCGGCCACGATCTCGGCCGTGTTCAGCCGCATGTCGACCTCGGACACCCAGACACCGACCGGCGTCCCGCCCGCGAGGCCGTCCAGGCTCAGGTCGAAGCTCGTGAGCTCGGCCCGTCGAAGCTTGTTGATGCCGAGGAGCTCGAAGGGCACACGCACGAGCTCGTCGCGCGACTTCCCGTGGGTCAGGTCCGCCCTGCGGTGATGCAGGAAGACGGGCATCGCGTTCCAGGTCGACAGCCAGGCCGCCATGTTCGGCTGGCGGCCGATCAGCGCCTTCGTCAGCTGGGAGAAGGCCAGGGCGTCCCAGTCCTTTCCGAACATCTCGTCCACCAGCGTCGAGAACCATTCCTGGTGGGCTGAGCGGGGGAGCTCGGTGGCGCCTTCCCAGGCGACGTGGGCCTTCAGCTCGCCGTCCAGGACCAGCACCACGTGGCCATCCTCCAGGTGGGTCGCCGGGTCGTGCAGGAAGCCGGTCTCGCCGTAGCGCTTCGGGAAGCTGTAGATCTCTCTTCCCACGACGATGGCCATCAAGTTGTCGGGGTAGAGCTCGGGGCAGAACAGGCCGGGCCCGCCGTAGCTCAGGGCCGTGACCGGGACGAAGATGGTGGTCTCGCGGTAGGCCAGGGCTTCCGCGTCGACCTTGGCCCGCCCGCGCAGCATGGGGTAGTCCGCGAAGACGATCATGTAGCGGTCGTTGAAGAGGCCGCCGCGCAGCTCCTGCGGCACGATCGAGGTGATCGCAGGGTCCTCGACGACGACGTAGACGAGGCGGGCCGCCTCGAGCTCGTAGGGGCCCGGCCTCAGCTCTCCGTCGACCGGATCGATCAGGTCGACCTGGCCCCGCTCCAGCCGCATCCGCTCCTCGTGCACCCGCTGCAACTCGGACTGTGCCCAGCGCTGCCCGATGGCGCAGAGCGCCGGCGCGTCTCGTGCGAGCCCGAAGCTCTCCAGGGACGCGCCGCTCACCGAGGTGAAGGTCGCTCGTTTCTCCCCGGCGACCTCGAGCGCGACGGCGCGCAGCGCATTCTCTTTGACGCCCTTGCAGTGGTCACCGAAGCGCTTGCACTGGCCGCCCGGGTCGAAGAGGTAGTGCGGCGCGGAGACCAGCCGCTCGAAGCGCCCGTCGCGAAGGAGCGCCACCACGCCCTCGAGCAGGAAGTAGTCGCGGTCAGGCCGGATCTCGACCCGCTCGGCGCGCAGGGTGTTCTCGCGCATCGTCCGGACGAGCGCCGCGTGATGCTTCTTGGGGACCGCGGGGAGCAGGAGCTCGCTCCACTCGGGGTTCAGGGCGAGGACCTGGACGAGCTGGGCCCACTCCTTGCTCCCCATCTCCGCTCCCCGCACCGGTGCGCTCATTCGTCCACTTTATCGCGCCCGAAGAGCAGGTAGCTCCGCCCCAGCCGGACGAGCTGTTCGACCAGCTCGTCCTCGGTGACGAAGGGAGGTTCCATGCCTCGGTCGAGGGCGTGCAGCACGCCCATGAAGGAGTGCACGATCACGAAGCTGGCCAGGTCGATGTCGATGTAGGCCAGCTCCCCGCGCCGCCGCTCCAGGGCACGCCGGATCGTGGCGCGCTGGGCCTCGGCGACGTCGGTCATCAGGCGCTCGATGCCGACGCCCGGGACGCGCTGGTCGTGCAGCAGGACCACCAGCCGGTTCTGCTGGCGCATCGCGAAGAGCCCGCGCACGGCCATGCGGCAGAAGTCCTCGAAGGGCAGGTCCATGGTGGCGGCGAGCAGCCCCTCCAGGGCCACGTGCAGGCGCTCCTTCTCCCGCTCGGCCAGGGCGGCCACGACCGCGGTCTTGTCCGGGAAGTACTGGTAGAGCGTGCCGACGCTGACGCCGGCGACCTTGGCGATGCGGTTGGTGTTCAGCAGCCGCGGACCGTCGCGCAACAAAATCCGAGCAGCCGCCTCGACGATCGCTTCGTAGGTTGCGATCGAGCGCGACTGTGACGGTCTTCTTCGGGCAAGGCCCATGACTCACCAATGCGAGTAAAACATGAGGATTTTCTCACATAGATTGAAGACAAGAAAGGAGAAAGTCATGGTCAACCCCATCACCATCGCCCGCGCCCTCTTCGCCTTCGGCCGCCTGGCCTGGGATCCCGGGACCGGAACCGATCGGGTGCTCGGCCTCATCGCCGACATCGACGACTCGGGCGGAAAGCAGAAGCTGCTCGAGAGCCTGAGCGAGGACCCCGACGTGCGCGAGGCCATCGCCCGCAAGCCTGAGCTGGGGCACATCGACGTCGACGCCCTGGAGGAGCTGCCCGTCGGCACCCTCGGCCACGCCTTCGCCGGCTACCTGCGCAGCCACGGCTTCGACGTCGGAGACATCACCCCCGACCCGAACGACGAGGGGAGCGACGCCGACTACGCCGTGAACCACCTGCGCGCGACCCACGACATCTGGCACACCGTCACCGGCTTCGGCACGGACGTGGCGGGTGAGCTCGGACTCCAGGCCTTCTACCTGGCCCAGATCCAGGGCCCCGTGCCGCTCATCCTGCTCGCCGGTGGTCTGCTCAACGGTCTTCGCCAGGGCCCCGACGAGGTCGCCCGCCGTATGGACCTCATCGCCGCCGGCTGGCGCCTCGGACGCGCCGCGCGCCCGCTCTTCGGCGTCGACTGGGCCGCCCGTTGGGACCGGCCGCTCACCGAGATCCGGAGCGAGCTCGCCCTCGCCGCCTAGCTACCGCCAGTAGAGCCAGAGGTCGTAGGCGGTCGTCGAGTGGTAGCGGTAGGCGGTCTCGAGGCTGTCGACGCCCAGGGTGCCGGAGTTGTCGTAGCCGGCCCCGAAGGCCGTCTCGGCCCAGCCGGTGTCGTCGTCGAGGTAGAAGCTGTAGACCCCGCTGTAGCTGTCGTACCAGAAGCAGTCGCAGCCGGGGTCGGAGTTGTTGTTCTCGTCGCAGACGTAGGGGTCGTCGGTCATCGTGCCGTCCTGGGCGACCGGCTCCCAGGCGTCGCCGCAGGCCGCCGAGGTCGATCGCGTGACCGGCGTCTGCGAGGTGAAGGCGTCCAGGATGTTGTTGCTCGTGTCGTTGGAGGAGTCGAACTCCCACACCGCCCAGTTGCCCGTCTGGTTCGTGACCAGGAGCTCCGTCGGTGAGGAGATCGGCATGGGCGACAGGCACTGCACGTCGCTCGAGGGATCGCAGTCCCACAGCTCGGACTCGCCGAGGGTGTCCGTCACCCCGCTCATCGTGGCGCCGCCGGTGCCCTCGTACCACCAGAAGAGCGTCCAGCCGCCTCCGTCGGTCGTCATGTCGCACCAGACCTCGAAGCTCGAGGTCCCGGTGCCGTCCAGGTCGATCGTGTAGACGCCGTCGGTCGAGGTCGAGTCCGCGGTCAGGATCGCCTCGCAGTCCTCGCAGGTCTCGAGGCCGTCGTCGCCGTCGCAGTCGTGGTCGGTGGCGTCGCACTGCTCGTCCGCGCCCGGGTTCACGTCGTCTGCCGTGTCGTCGCAGTCCGTCGAGTCTTCCACGTAGCCGCTGGGTTGCTCGCAGGCCTCGGTCGTGGTGGTCGAGCCGTAGCCGTCGCCGTCGTCGTCGGCGTACCAGGTCTCCGGATCGGTCACGCCCGAGTCGTCATCGTCTGCGACGCCGTTGCAGTCGTCGTCCACCCCCGAGTTGCAGACCTCGGTGCCGGCCGGCGAGACGTCCGCGTCGGTGTCGTCGCAGTCGGTGGAGTCCGCCACGTAGTTCGAGGGCTGCTCGCAGCTGGCCAGGGTGATGTCCGAGCGCCCGTAGCTGTCGCCGTCGCCGTCCAGGTACCAGACCGTGTCGGGGTTCAGCGAGGCGTCCGTGTCGTCGCAGTCCTCGTCGTTGTCGACGTAGCCGCTGGGAGCGGAGCAGGCCTCGTCCGTGGAGTCCGGGTTGCCGTAGGTGTCGCCGTCGGCGTCCTCGTACCAGGTCGCCGCGTCCGCCGCGGAGTCCTCGTCGATGTCCCCGTCGCAGTCGTTGTCGACCTCGTCGCAGAGCTCGGTGGCGTTCGGCGAGATGGCGGCGTCGTCGTCATCGCAGTCCTCGGCGTCCTCGGCAAAGCCGGTGGGCACATCGCAGGCCTCGGTCGTGAGGTCCTCGGAGCCCTCGCCGTCGCCGTCGGCGTCGACGTAGAAGGTGGTCTGGACGCCCTCGTCGACGGTGCCGTCGCAGTCGTCGTCGTCCTCGTCGCAGTCCTCGTCGGCGCCGGGGAAGATCGAGGCGTCGGTGTCGTCGCAGTCGGTGTTGTCCGCGACCGTGCCTTCCTCGCCGTCGCAGGACTGGGACTCCAGCGCCGGGTCGCCGTAGCCGTCGCCGTCGTAGTCCGTGTACCAGAGGTCCCCGACCGCCTGGTCGACCTCGCCGTCGCAGTCGTCGTCGACGCCGTTGCAGGCCTCGACCGCCTCGGGGTTGACCGCCGCGTCGTCGTCGTCGCAGTCCTCGTCGAAGCCGTAGCCGTCGCCGTCGAGGTCATCGTCCGGCGTCTCTTCGTCGCAGTCGTCGTCGACGCCGTTGTAGGGGACCTCCTCGGCCCCCGGGTAGACGGTGTTGTTGAGGTCGTCGCAGTCCTCGTCCTCGTAGAAGCTGTCCCCGTCCGCGTCGACGCGCTCCGAGGGGGAGGAGTCGATCACCGAGCCGGTGTCGAGCGGGGTGTCCTTGTTGCGACAGGCCAGGGCGAGGAGCACGTAGAGCATGCCCGCATGCTCTCAGAACCAGGCCGCCAGCGACAGCACTCCCGCGGCGGGCACGGTGCCGAACTCGGACTGGGGAACGAAGAAGTCGTCCGGCCGCTCGCCGAGGCCGATGAAGCCGGAGGCGGTCAGCGATGCGTTCTCGGCGACGGACCAGGTGAGCCCGGGAACGAGCAGGGCGGAGGGCTCCTCGACGTTGGCGATGACCGCCACCGAGGCGTTCCACAGCGGCACGATCTCGAAGCCTCCGGTGAGCGCGGCGTAGCTCCTCCCTCGGAGCCAGTAGTTCTCGGGTGGCGCGGTCTGGACGTAGCCCTCGACGGCCGCGAAGCCGCGAGACCAGCGGAGGTCGGCTCCGAGCGCGCCCCGGATCTCCATCTGGTCGTCGACGAGGACCTCGCCGCGGATCCCGACGGGGCCGATGGCTCCGGCGGTCGCGAGCCCCGCCGTGCGCCAGCCGTCCAGGGCTCCGCCGAAGAGCCCGATGTCCCACCCGCCGAGGGTGTGCTGGCCGTAGACCAGCGCCCGTCGGTCATAGGCCAGCACGACCGACGCGGTGCTCGAGACGCCGGCGTAGGCGTCGACGCGCAGGGCATCGACCCCGGGCTTGTACTCGCTGTCCACGGTGGCTGCGGTCAGCGCACCGACGAGGTCCATCGGCCGAAAGACCAGGCCGGTTCCGAAGCTCACCGGCTGGCGGCCCACCCGCACGTCCAGCCCGTCTCGTCGGTAGCGGATCGAGGCCCGATCGACCCGGGCCCGAGCGACCTCGTTCGACCAGGAGAGGTCGATGAGCTCGTCCTCGCCGAGGCCCACACCGAGGGGAAGCGCGGCGGATCCGGCCCCCGCGGTGGCGTGGAGTTCGGCCGAGAGCGGCCCCTGCACCGCGTCCACCTTGGCCCGCAGATCGAGCACGGACTCGGCGAAGGGGTCGATCGGATCGGGCATCACGACCCCGACCGTGAAGGCTTTCACGTCGGCCCCGATGTCGACCTCGGCTGCGAGGGCCGCGCCGATCCAGATCAACGCCGCTCGTCCTTCTCGATCTGGCCGTCGACCAACCGCACGATGCGTCGCGCGCGGTCCATCACCTTGGGATCATGGGTCGCGAAGACGAAGGTGACGCCTTGCTCTTCGTTGAGCGTGCGCATCAGCTCGACGAGCTCGGTGCCGGTCTTGCTGTCCAGGTTCGCGGTGGGCTCGTCGGCCAGCACGAGCGCCGGCTTCGAGGCGATCGCTCGGGCCACGGCGACCCTCTGCTGCTGGCCTCCCGAGAGCTGATCGGGTCGTCGATCCGCCATGCCGGCCAGGCCGACGCTCGCAAGGGTCGACATCACCCGCTCCCGCCGTTCCGCCGCTGGCATGCCCGCCATCTCCAGCACGAACTCCACGTTCTCGGCGGCTGAGAGCACCGGGATCAGGTTGTAGGCCTGGAAGACAAAGCCGAGTCGCGACAGGCGCATCTTGCTTCGCTCGCCGCCGCTCATCGTCGCGAGGTCACGGCCCTCGACCTCGATCGAGCCCGCGGTGGGCTCGTCCAGGCCGCCGATGAGGTTCAACAGCGTCGTCTTGCCGCTGCCCGAGGGCCCCATCAGCACCGTGAATTCGCCGCTCTCGATGTCGAGGTCGACGCCTCGGAGCGCGTGGACCGTGTGTTCGCCTTGGGCGTAGTCGCGGCTGGCTCCGCGGACCTGGACGATGGACATGATTCCTCTCAGACGTGCCGCATGGCTTCGACCGGCAGGAGCCGGGAGGCCTTGATGGCGGGGTACAGGGTGGACGCGAGGGTCAGGAAGATGGCGGCGACGGCGTACTGAGCGACGCGTGGCCAGTCGTAGACCCCGTAGATGATCATGCTGACGGTGACGCCCTCGATGTCGACGTTCTCGCCACCCAGCATCGCCGAGTAGTCGAGGCCCGAGAGCACCAGCGGGTAGGCCAAGAGCGCTCCTCCGAGGAGGCCGAGCGCGGTCCCGACGAGGCCCAGGAGCAGCCCCTCGAGGACCACCAGCCCGAACAGGCGGGCCGGCGTCATGCCCACAGCCAGCATCACGCCGAACTCGCGGAAGCGCTCCATCACCGACATGAGCACGGTGTTCAGCACGCCGATGGTCACGATCACCCCGATGATGAACATGAAGAAGTCGTTGGAGCTTCGGTCGAGCTGGATGTAGGCGACCAGGTCGGGCAGGGCCTCCTTCCAGGTCAGGACTTCGGCCCCGGCGGGCGCGGTGACGAGGCCGGCCAGCTGAACGCTGCGGTCCCGCTCGAGGTGCAGGCTGACCTGGTGGGCCGGGTCGGTGCCGGGCAGGAGCTCCCGGGTCGCGTCGATGTGCGCCATGGCCAGGAAGCCGTCGATGTCGTCCGAGCCGGTCTCCATCACGCCGCGGACCCGGAACAGTCGGGACTCCATGTCCTCGTCGCCCTGGACCATGAGCACGACCTTGTCCCCGAGCTCGACGCCCAGACTCCGGGCCAGGCCAGCTCCGAGCACGATGCCGCGGTCGTCGTCGTCGGCCAGCCACTCCCCCTCGGTGACCTTTTCATTCCAGTCGGTGACGGCGACCTCGGCCGAGGGCTGCACGCCGCTGACGCTGGCCCCGACGGCGTTGGTGGTCGAGGTCAACAGGCCCGCCAGGAAGGTCCGAGAGAGGACCCGGCCCTCGGGGGCGACCTCCAGGAGCGCCTCCTCGACGTCCGGCGCGTGCTCGACGACCTGGTTCCGTTCGCGATCGTCCTGCCAGCCGATGTGCTGGACCACGACGTGGCCGGCTTGCTTGGTGATGCCCTGGTGGAGCATCTCGACGTATACGCCGTTGCCGACGGTGATCGACACGACCATCAACGACAGCCCACCGGCGATGGCGAAGGCGGTGATCAGGGTGCGCCGGAGGTGGCGGATCAGGTTGCGCGCGGCGAGCTTCAGGAGCATCAGAGGCCCCTCATCGACTCGACCGGGCGGAGCCGGGCGGCGCGGATGGCCGGCCAGACGGCGGCCAGCACACAGATGAAGAAGAGGGGGACCAGCACGCCGACGACGCCCTTGAGCGTGACCTCGCCCTTGATGATCGGGTCGAAGGTGACGCCCATCTGCTCCAGTCCGTCGCCGAAGTCGAGGCCCTCGGTCACCAGGTACCAGTCGAGCAGGCCTCCGAGGATCGCGCCGAGCACGCAGGACAACAAGCCCAGGAGCGCCGCCTCGGTGAGCACCAGGGCCACGACGCGCAGCGGGGTCATGCCCAGCGCCTTCATCAGGCCGAGCTCGCGGGTGCGCTCGAAGACCGCCATCAGCATCGTGTTGAGTACGCCGAGGCTGGCGACGCCGAAGATGATGGCGATGAAGATCGCCATCGAGGCGTCCTGCATGCCCATCATCTGGGCCGTCTGGGGGCTCGCTTCCTGCCAGGTGCGGACGAGCAGATCGCCGGTCTCGGCGCCCTCGACTTCGGCGAGCAGGGACGCCGATGCGTCGGGATCCGGGCCGGTCACCAGGATCTCGTGGACCTGGCCGTAGAGCGCCAGCACGTCCTGGAGGTCCTCGACGTGCATCCAGGCTCCGCCGCGGTCCATCGCGGTGCGGCCGGAGCTGACGATGCCGACGATCTCGAGCAGCTCGTTGCCCAGCGAGCCGTCGGTCGCCTGGGTGATGATCACGACGCTGTCGCCGACCGAGAGCTCCAGGTCCTCGGCCATGCCCTTGCCGAGGACGACCTCTTGCGCGGCCTCGTCCGCGAGGAACCGTCCCTCGACCAGGCGTTCGTCCAGGGGCGACAGGGCGAGCTCCCTGCGCGGCGTGATGCCCACCAGGATCGCGCCTGTGCTGTCGTTTTCGTCGCCGAGCAGCGCCTGGCCGTAGAGGCGATCGGTCGCCCCGGTGACGCCGGGCAGGGCCTCGATGCGCTCGATGAGCCCTTCGTCGTCGATGGTGTGCCAGGGCTGCTTCGTGCTCGGGTACTCGCCGTTGTGGAGCTGCACGTGGCCCAGGCTCTGGGTCACCAGGGCGTCCGCGAAGGCGCCGTACATGCCGTCGACCAGCGCCACGGAGGCCAGGCACATCGCCACCGCGATGCCCATCGCCGAGGCCGTGAGCAGGCTGCGTCGGGACTGTCTCCAGAGGTTTCGCCAAGCGACGGCGACGAGGAACTTCACTGCTTGAGCGCCTGGAGCGAGAAGGTGGAGTCGGGCAGGTCGACGTCGAACTGGATGTCGCCGTAGGAGATCTTCGTGTACTCCTCGGGCGCGTCCGCCGGAACGACCAGGAAGGTGCTGGGCATCTCGCGGCCACCGATGGTCTTCACGTCCTGGTAGAGCATCGAGCGGACCAGGTCGCCACCCTCGTCGTAGAACTCGGTCGAGACGGGGATCTCCGCCTCCGAGATGACCACCTGGACCTTGCCCCAGACGACCGGCGCGTCGGGCTTCGGGACCAGCTCGATCACGTAGCGGGCGTCGCCGTCCTGGGGCTGCTCGACCAGGGTGAAGGTGTAGTCCTCGGAGAGCCGCGAGCCCTTGACCAGGTCATCGTTCGTGACGTGGGAGCCCATCCAGGACCCGCCCATCATCGCGGCGGGGACCTTCATGGTGCGGTCCACCTTGGGCAGGTAGTTCCACATGTCATCGCCCACCTTCAGCGTGGCGACGCCCTTCTCCTTGGCCGGCTCCTCGATGACGACCAGGCTCCTGTCCGTGCCCTTCGACCACGCCTTCATGGTCACGCTACGTTCGTAGCGTGCGGTCTTGACCTCCATGGTCAGCGTCGCGACCGAGGACTCCCCGCGGGCGATGTCATCGGTGAGGTTCAACAGTCGGACAATCTCCGCGTCGTCCGCGGACGCCACGCTCAGCCAGATCAGCATCATCGGCACTCCCGGCGGAAGGAGACCACACCGCGGATTCTCTTACGTCTCACTCTCGTGAAAGGTCCGACCCGCGATCATCCACGGACAATGGGTACCCAGGAAGAAGGGAGTCCCATGACGGTTGCAATCCCCCGTAGTCGCCGAGTGCTGAAGCAGGCGAACCTTCCGAGCCACGAGGTCCGGATCAGCGTCGCCAAGGGGGATCGGACCGAGCGTTGGCAGAACCAGGTGAAGGTCTCGCCGCTGGCGGTGCTCCAGCGTGTTCGAGACGACGTGTGGGGCATCCACCGCCCCGGCGACCTGTCCAAGGAGTTCCTCACGACCGTCCTGCGCCTCCCCCACAACGAGCCTTCACGCGCTCAGCTCCTGACGATGACGGGCAAGTGCGGCAACCGCGACGTGGTCGCGGGATGGCTCCGGGTCTACCGGCTCTACCAGCGCCGTCGCCAGCCTCGCGAGGGCGGCGCCTTCGCGGTCGACACGGCGCGCTCCGTGCTCACGGCGATCACGCGCGAGGACCTGGGCATGGCCGATCAGCTGTTGATCGGTGTCCTGTCGGCGGCCCCCCACAGCTCCTTGCTGCGGGTGCTCGAGGTGTGGCTCGCGGCCGAGCGCGGTGACCTCGACGCCGACGAGGCCCGCTTCGGGCTCGCGTCGATCCCGATCAACGATCCGATGGCGGCCAAGGTCGCCAAGGTCCTGAAGTCCCAGGGTCCGGTGATGGGCTCGCGGCGCAAGAGCCTGGCGTCGAACGTCCTCCGGAAGCTCAAGTAGACAGGCCGCGGCGGACGCCGCGCAGGCCTCTGCGAAGCCGACTGAGCGGGTCGAGCAAGGGCTCGCTGCCAGGGAAGATGCGCGCGTAGTAGTCCGCCAGGACCGCGGGCCCCGACGCCGGCGTCAGCCCGGGAGGCGGGCTCGGCCACCCCGGGGTCTCCGGAGACTCGACCAGGTCAGCGCGCATGCCCCAGACGGGCCAGCGCGCGCTCACGATCCCGGTCGCGCCGCCCGCTGTCGCGTTCTCGGGCTCTTCGTGCCAGGCGAAGGTGTTGATGGCGATCGGCGGGACCAGCGACAGCAGCGAGCGCTTCCAGCCGGCGAGCTCCGGCGGATCGAGCGGTCGGCCGTGGGCGAGGTTCGGGCCGTTGAAGACGATCTGCCCATCGACCAGCACGACCTGGCGTCGTCCCTCATCGACGCTCAGGACCTGGCCCAGGCGCGTGGGGTAGTTGCCGAGCTCCCGGCTGATCTGGAGCGCCATCGCGCTGTCCATCCAAGCGGCGTGCAGGCGAAAGCCGATGCGAGGTCGTCCTCGGGTGCGGAGGACGGGCTGCCAGATCGCTGCCTGCCGGAAGGAGAAGCGCGCCCCGGTGTCCTCGGGTCCCATGTCGAGCAGGTGGTGGAGAACGAACCACGCGTTGGGCAGCAGGGGCCACAGGCCCGGGGCCCGCTGACCCTCGAGCTCGACGGGCCAGATCTGGGTGCGGACGCGCGCGATGTAGGGGCGCCGCTCGTCCATCAGGGTCTCGTGGTCGCTGAACAGGAAGTCGGTCGCGTTTCGCAGGCTCCGGAACTGCTCGGTCTCCCTGCGCAGGCGATCCTGGATCCCCTCCAGCCGCGTGGCCGCTCCGTCGGACTGGCGACGCGCACACAGCTCCTCGTAGACCGGTCGCGGGAAGACGCGGACGACGCTGTCGATGGGCGCGAGGATCCGGTAGTCGGCTTCGGCGGGGCCCTTGCCGCGGAAGGCGTTGAAGGCCTGGTCCTGACCGAACTGGCCCTCGAGGCGCTCGCCCTCGCAGACGATCACCTCGCCCTCGAGCACCAGCACGACGTCGTCGACGCGGACCTGCAGCGCCGGCCCGTTGGCCGGAAGGCGGTGCGATGTGCTGCGCTGCTCCGCTACGGCGGCGTCGATTCCGGCGAGGTCGCGGTTCACCTGCGAAGCCCGCGAAGGACCCGTCTGGCTCGGCCGAGGATGTTGATGCCTCGGCGGAAGCTGTCCTTGGGCCAGAGGGGGCGCCGGAGGTCTCGCACCGGGATCGCGGCGTCCAGCGTGAGGTCGATCTCGGCGTACCAGGCGCTCTTTGCGACGCCCTCCTCCGCTGTGCTGAGCCCCTCGCCCCAGGTCTCCGGGTCTACGTGGCGGAGTCGAGGGAGCTGTAGCCGGAGGCCGTACCCCTCGAGGGTGCGCAGCGCGTGCACCCGCTTCACCTGGACCGGCACCCGCAGCAGATCGTCGGTCTCCCAGTCCCGGCTTCGGCGGAAGTCCGCCCGGCGGTGGCGCACATAGATGGGCAGCGCGCCGAAGATGTCCAGCCACTGCTCCAGCGGGAACCGCTTCAATGACTTGCCCGCCTGGCGCCCGATGTGCTCGGCGTCCAGGTCGTCGCCCAGGACCGAGCGCGTGATGCCCTCGAGCCAGGTGGCGTCGGGCATCGGATCGCTGAGGCCGGTCCATCGCGCCTTGGCCGCGATCGCGCCGTCCAAGGCCCACACGGCCCCGTTGCGCCCCCTCGGGTTGCGATCTTCGATCCACGTCTCGGCCAGCCGCTTCGGGAAGCGCAGGACCTCGCGGCCCAGCACCACCGCCATGAGGCTGTCCGGGTGGATGCGTGCGCAGAACAGGCCGGGCCCACCGCCCAGGCGGTCCCAGGTCGGGACCAGGATGGAGGTCTCGCGGTACTCCAGCCGGTGCTTCTCCGGCAGGCGTCGGCCCCCTCGGTAGCGGTGGCCCTCGCTGACGAACTGGGCGAAGGAGAGGAGGTAGCGATCGTTGGTGAGCCGCGTCCGGATCTGCGCCGGCACGAGCCCGCGGATCGCGGGATCCTCGACGACGAACATGTAGAGCTTCGCGCTCGGCATGTCGTAGGGACCTGGCGGCATCGCGAAGGTCAGGGGGTCGATCAGATCCGTGAGACCTCGCTGAAGTCGACGTCGCTCGACCCGCAGGGTGTCCAGCTGCTCCTGGAAGGCGTCGATGCGGCACTCGGCCTGCTCCTCGGCGAAGTCCTGGGAGAACCGCCGGCTGTCGAGGACCGCGACCCGCACCCCGTCGCCGAGGGCCTCGAGGCGATCGTGGCCCTCGGTCTTCTCGATGGAGCGGTAGTGCGCGGGCGGGGTGAGCAGGCGCGTCATGGCGCCGCGCTGGAAGAGCCCGACGGCGCCCTTGGTGAGCAGGTAGTGGCAGTTCGGCAGCACCACCATCTGCTCTCCGGCGGAGAGCTGACACACCGCGGGCCGCCCCCACACCTCGATCGGGGAGACGTCCCCGAAGCGTTTCTGGAAGAAGGGCAGCGCTCTGATCGCCGCGTCCTTCCCCTCAAAGTCGAAGTCCACCCAGGGCATCGCGCGATTCTAAGGCTCAACCCGAAGGCGATCGTGTCCGTAGAGGCGCCCGGAAGGGTTCTCATGCAAGCAGCACCAGTGAAGAAGCGGAAGCGTCTCGGCGAGATGCTCATCGACAAGGGCCTCATCGACGAGGCGCAGCTGCAGGAAGGCTTGCAGCACCAGCGCGTCCACGGGGGCCGGATTGGCGAGGTCCTCGTGACCCTCGGGCACCTGGCCGAGGAAGACCTGACCTCGAACCTCGGGCAGCAGCTCGGCCTCCAGGTCGCGCGGCTCGAGTCGATCGCGGTGGATGCCAAGCTGATGAAGCTGGTGAGCCGCGATCTCTGCGAGCGCTACGAGTTCATCCCGATCAGCCGCAAGGGCCAGAGCGTCACCGTCGGCATGATCGATCCCCTCGATCTGCAAGCGCTGGACGGGCTCCGCTTCGTCTTGCGCACGACCCACATCGAGCCGCGGCTCTGCACGCCGGACACCTTCGCGCGCTTCGTGGAGACCCACTTCCCGAAGCAGGCGCTGAAGGCTGCTCCGACCGTCGATGAGATCACCCGTGACGCCGCTCTGGACCGGATGCAGTTCGCCGAGACGGACGAGGCCGACGTCTCCGCCCACGATCTGGAGCGCGAGTCGGGGGCCCACCCCATCGCGCGCCTTGTGAACTGGATGCTGACCGCCGCCATCGACCAGCGCGCCAGCGACATCCACATGGAGCCCTACGAGAGCTTCTTCCGCGTGCGCTTCCGCATCGACGGCATGCTCCACACGGTGCTCAAGCCGCCCAAGACGCTGCAGGCGGCCCTCGTCAGCCGCGTGAAGGTGCTCTCGGAGATGGACATCTCGGAGCGCCGGAAGCCCCAGGACGGACACATGGCCGTCCACTACAAGGGCGAGACCTGCCACTTCCGCATCTCCACGCTGCCCACCAGCTACGGGGAGAAGTGCGTCATCCGGCTCCTGAAGAAGGAGGCGCACCTGGCGGACATCGGCCAGCTGGGCTTCTCCCGCGAGCAGTTCGCCGAGATCTCCCGCAAGGCCAAGCTGGCCCAGGGGCTGATCCTCGTGACGGGGCCCACCGGCTCCGGCAAGACCACGACGCTGCACGCGATGATCAACTACATCAACGAGCCCGACGTCAACATCGTGACCGTCGAGGATCCGGTCGAGTCGACCATCGAGGGCGTCAACCATGTCCCGATCAAGGAAAACGGAGGCACCACCTTCTCGGCCGGCCTGCGCGCCATCCTTCGCCAGGACCCCGACGTGGTGCTGGTCGGAGAGATGCGGGACAAGGAGGTCAGCAAGATCGCCATCAAGGCGTCGATGACCGGGCACCTGGTGCTCAGCACCCTGCACACGAACGGCGTCATCCCGACCTTCAACCGCCTGCTCGACATGGACATCGAGCCCTACCTGCTGGCCGGCTGCGTGAAGCTCGTCGTGGCCCAGCGCCTGCTGCGCCGCCTCTGCGCGAAGTGCGCCACGACCGCGCCGGTCTCCGAAGCCGTCATCGAAGAGTTCGAGCTCACGCCCGAGCAGGTCGAGAGCGCCGTCCACCGTGTCGCCGTCGGCTGCGACGACTGCATGAACACCGGCTACCGAGGCCGCGTCGGCGTCTACGAGATCATGGCTCCGGACGAGGACATCAAGGAGATCATCCGGAACGGCTGCGACGAGCAGGCGCTGATCGAGGCCGCCACGCGAGGTGGGTTCGTCTCGATGAACAACGCCGGTATCGACCGCGCGCTCGCCGGCTTGACCTCCTTCGACGAGGTGCGCCGGGTGCTCGCCGAGGACTGATCCTCAGTCCGATCCGGTGTCGACGATGCGCTTGTAGTTCCAGAGCGTGGGGTGCTCCCCCTCGCTCAAGGTCATCAGGCCGATGCTGGTGAGCGCGACGGCCTCGCCCTGCGGCTCGGAGACGATGTCGAGCAGGCAGTCCGGTGGGGTCGCGAGGGCCTCGGGCAGGGTGCGACCGCGCCGCTGCCACAGGAAGAGGTGGGTGTAGGTGCGCAGGACGATGCGGGTCTCGTCCGAGTCGGCCGAGGTCAGCCCGGTGCTGCCAGGCAGATCTCCGGTCCCGAAGGTCATCTCGCCGACGAGCTCCAGGGTCTCGTCGGGGTCGGCCTCGGGCCGCGCGTAGATGCCGGTCGCGCCGTCTGCGGACTTGGTGAGGATGTAGAGGGTGCCGTCCTGATCGACGGTCATCGCCTCCGCGTCGTGGGGCCCGTCCGGGTACTCGACGTGCCAGGACTCCAGGTTCGTGATCGGGAAGCCGGGGTCGGGCTCGGGGAAGCGGAAGACCCGGATGAAGTCCCGGTTCGTGCCGTTGTCGCCGATGTCGCCCAGGTACAGCTTGCCTCCGAACTTGGCCATGTCCTCGGCGTCGACGAGCAGGTAGTCCTCGATCCAGGCGTAGCCCTGGTCCGAGCCGTCGCCGCCCACCGCGTAGAGGTAGGCGTTGTTGGCGCTGTCGTTGTGCACCCAGATGGTGTCGTCGATCCGGGCCATTCCGGAGATCTCGGTCAGCTCCGCGTTCTCGACCGCGCCGTTCGACAGGCCGGGCTCGTACGCGCAGGGGTCGCCCAGGTCGCCGCTGTCGGGCGTTGAGGACTCCCCCTCGGTCTCCGCGGAGTCCGATGGCTGGGTGTAGTCGAGGTCTTCCGGTCCCTGGCAGGCGAGCAGTACGAAGAGCATCGGCGTGAGCCTACCTGCTGTCGATATCGCCTGCTACGCTCCGGCCGATGGTGCGCCGCGACGATCAAGGTCCCCAGCTCCCGTTGCCCTTGGTGTGGGTGGGGACCCTGTCACGCTGCGCTTCTCCAGCGGGTGCAAGTCCCGCCCCGGTAGGCGTCGGAGCGCCGG
>Ga0114933_10001167_pt1 | contig 29821 bp, 23 predicted proteins | sample 4SBtaG_FD_89691 | JGI IMG/M metagenome (GOLD analysis project Ga0114933, IMG submission 89691) | Deep subsurface microbial communities from Kolumbo volcano to uncover new lineages of life (NeLLi) - 4SBTROV12_W25 metaG | ecosystem: Environmental > Aquatic > Marine > Volcanic | place: Kolumbo... | reverse complement strand
ATGGTTTCAATTAATATTTGTTGAAAAATATATTTGTTTAGGCTTCTTGTGTGGTAATAAATCAAAACAAAAATACCCTGAATCATAAAAACTAATAAATATGTTCAGTCCATCAAAGGATAACTTGAATTGTTTTTCCCCAAATAATCTCTCTTTCTTTTTTTATTTGATAAATTTTGACATAGTTTCCAGATGATGTATTTTTTTTCCAAACAATTCAATTATTTAATTCATATTGATTTGGCTAAAAATATTCCAAAAAAAAAGCTCAAAACAAAAGTAGTTAAATAACCACCCATAGAAGTACAATATTTAAATTTTGACAAATTATCAGGTGTTGATGAATTATTGTTAATATTATCAATATTTTTTTGAAGAAGTACAATATTCAAGTCATTTAATTTTTCATAAAGGGACAATGAAATTTTATTGATTGTGTTTTTGTTTTTTATTTCCAAATCTAAAACATTATTGATATTTCTGGATAATTTTTCTCCAATTAATAAAGAAATATTTTTTTGATTTTGTGGAACAATTTGAAATAAAGATTCTGATGAATTTTGTGACATGGTATCCAATAAATTTTGTGGTGTTGTGTTCAATGAATTTTGTGACATGGTATCCAATGAATTTTGTGGTGTTGTGTTCAATGAATTTTGTGGAACATTTTTAGAATTTAACCGAGTTTCATTAATTTTGGATTTGGATTTTGATCCAGACTTAATCTTAGAATTTGATTTTAACTTGATTTTAAAATTTGATTTAGAATTTGATTTAGGTTTTGGGATTCGTCCAGAAAATAAGTTTTCCAATTTAAGCGTAAATTTTTTGTCCAGATTTTTAAAAACTTTTTTTTTTTTTTTAACCATCTATAATACCATTATAAATAATTTTTGAATAATAATAAAATTGATTAATCGTCAACTTGTACACAAAATGAGACGAAAAAATCGGGAATTTTCTTTCAATATTTAATAAATTATCATGATCTGTAAATTTTTGATTTTATAAAATTCATCAACCAAACATAATTTTTTTATTGATTATTGTTAAATATCCAAATATACAAAAGATTTTTTTAAATTTTTAAGAAATTTGAAAATTATTTTAAGATAATTTGTCATGTTACATTACATTAAATATGGATTTGAAAAATTTCTTATATTTAAATAAATCTAGTCCAAGTTTTGGATATACACACACCACTATTCCAGGTAATTTTCCAGGAGGTTCTTACTATATTAGTAAAAAAGAGACTAAAAATTTTAGAGATATTTATCATAATTATGTTTTTGTTGATAAACAACCCACTCATCTCACTGAATCACCAGATCCATCTGGATTCTCACCTCTTAAAGTTGATATAGATTTTAAATATACAAGTAAAAAAATTAAAAGAAAATATACAAATGATATGCTAAAAGATATTGTTAGATATCATTTTGATTCTATTAAAAAATGGCTTGTTACTCCTTTGAGAGATGAAGAAAAATTATGTTTTGTTTTTGAGAAACAAAACCCAATATCACAAAATTTTAAAGAAAATATAGTGAAAGATGGTATTCATTTAATGTGGCCACACATGATAACACCATGGGCATTTCACAGAAAAGTAAGGAAACATGTAGTAGACGCATCCAAAAAAAATAAAATTTTTGAGAATATGAAATTAGTCAATTTAATATCTGATGTATTTGATTCTAGCATAATAAATAGAAATAATTGGTTGATGTATGGAAGTTCAAAATATAAAAAAGAACCATATTTATTAACAAAAATTTATAAATGTGAAGATGTATCTATAGATAATGAAATTATAGAAAATGGTTCAAGCAAAAATGGGAATGACACAAAAAACAAGATTGTGGAAATTGAAATAGACAGAGAAAAATACAATCCCAGATATTTAATTGATTTATTATCAATTCAAAATAGAAAAGACGATATTTCCATGTTTAAAATAGAAAAAGAACATGAAATAAAATTAGAACAAGACAAAGAAATAAAAATTAAAGCAACCAAAAACAAACCAACATATTCAAAAGATAAGAAAAGTGGTAAAATGAAATGTTGTAAAACAGAACTAAAATCAGTATTTGAATATATCAATATGTTAGATATTAAAAGAGCAGTGGATTATAAATTATGGATAGAACTGGTTTGGTGTTTACACAATATTCATAACATAGATAACAAATTATTAAAAAAACTTATTGAATTTAGTAAAAAATCACCAATTCATAAAGAAGAAGCAGAAGATTCATGTAAAAAAGAATGGAACAATGCCACTAAACAAGGTGGTTTAGGGATAGGTTCTTTAAAATATTGGGCCAGATTAGATTCACCTGTTAAATATAAGAAATTCCAGGATGAAAATAATTGGGAAAAAGTTAAAAATACTGTATTGAGTATCCCAATGACTCAATATGATGTAGCGGAAGTTTTATATGGATATTCAGGTGATATTTATAAATGTGCTAATAGTAGAAATAAATTATGGTATTGTTTTAATAATCATAGATGGAATTTATTGGAAAGTCCCATCAAATTAAAAAAACATTTATCAACCACTATATTTAAATCTTTCCAAAAATTCTATAATAAATATACCTCTAATGAAGACTTAGATATAAAAAAAGCAACTGAAATATTTAAAAATATTTGTAAATTAAAACAAACCAAATTTAAAAAAGATGTTATGGAAGAAAGTGCTGAATTGTTTTATGATGATGAACAGAAATTTCAATTAGAGTTGGATGAAAAATACAATTTGATAGGTTTTAAAAATGGAGTGTATGATTTGAATAAAAGTTATGATGAAAATCCATTTAGACCTGGAAGACCAGAAGATAATATTTCTATGACAACTGGAATTGACTATTGTGAATATTCAATGGAGCATGGAATTGTTATTGAGATTTATGAATTTATTGATAAAATTTTTCCAAACAAAGATATTAGAGAATACATATTAACATTATTTTCCAGTTTTTTAAATGGTAGTACTAAATCAGAACAATTTCATTTTTGGACAGGTTCTGGAGGTAATGGTAAATCAAAAATTATAGAATTATTCGAAAAATCATTTGGGGATTATTGTTGTAAATTACCCATTCAATTACTGACACAAAAAAGAAAAGGTTCAAGTCAAGCTAACCCTGAATTGGCCAGAACAAAAGGTAAAAGATTCGCTTGTCTTCAAGAACCAGATAAAGGAGCTAAAATTAATTCAGGATTATTAAAAGAATTAACGGGTGGAGATAAAATTATGGCAAGAAAACTTTACCAAGATTTTATAGAAATTAAACCACAATTTAAAATGGTTTTATGTTGTAATGATTTACCTAAATTGCCCCCTAATGATGGTGGTATTTGGAGACGTGTCAGAGTTGTTGAATTCAAATCTAGATTTGTCAATAATCCAAATAAAAATGACCCATGTGAATTTAAAAAAGATGAAGATTTAAGTGAGAAGTTCCATCTGTGGAAAGAAGCATTTATGTGGATTTTATTAAATCAATATCAAAAAGTGTACAAATGTTTTGGAATTCAAGAACCAGATGAAATTATTAAATATACCAGAAAATATAAACAAGGATTAGATAGATTATTACAATTCACCAATGAATTTGTGGAGACATGTGATAAAGATGAAAGGATCAAAGTAACTGAAATTTATCCTTTGTACCAAAATTTTATTAAAACTAATTTTCCAGGAGGAAAATTAATTGCGAGAAATGAATTTATAATAGAAATGGATAGAAAATTAAGGGTAAAACATTCTGATCCACAAAGAGTTAAAAAAATAAATGGTAAAAAAATTATTGGTAATGGAACAAATGGTTGGTGGGGATTCAAAATCAGTTATGCTAACTCGGCCATGGATTTTAATTAAAAATTATTTTAGATTTTTTGGATTTTCCAGATTTTTTTGATTTTTTTGATTTTTTGGATTTTCCAGATTTTTTGGATTTTTGGATTTTTTTTGGAGATTTTTTTCAAAAAAAACTATTTGGCTTTGACTGTCATTTGAAAATGGTTTTGGTAATTTCACATAATTTTCAATAGAAGACTAAAATAACCTATTTATTTAATATAGTTTTTACATTAAAACTATCAACTTCAAAATGATTATTTTGAAAATTTTAACAAGTTTGATAAGTTTATTTCTGGTCAGGAAATTTGATTGTTAATATCAATGAACAAAATCAACGAAATGTTCAGATTGGAAATTATAATTGGTCCTATGTTTTCTGGAAAAACTACTGAATTATTGAGAAGAATTTCTTGTATGGAAGCCATAGGAAAAAAAATATTAATCATTAATCATTCATTAGACACAAGATCTAAAGAAACTATTTTAACACATTCCAAACAAGAAAAAATTGCCACTAAAACTGAAAAATTAATAAATATTATTGATAGTGATATTTTCAAGGATGCAGAAGTGATTGGGATTGATGAAGCTCAATTTTTTGGAGATTTAAAAGAATTTATTATCAAAATTGAAAAGACCAATAAAATTGTGTTTATATCTGGTTTAGACGGGGATTATTTAAGAGAACCATTCGGACAAATATTGGATTGTATACCTTTATGTGATTCAGTTACCAAATTACAGGCCATGGACATGATTTTAAAAGATGGAACACCTGGAATATTTACCAAAAGAATTGCTGATTCTAAATCTCAAATTCTCATAGGTAATGAAAATAAATATATGGTTGTAAACAGAAAAAATTATTTTACATGAAAATTTTCAAAAAATATTAATTTTGGATAAATCAAAAATATGATTTTAACATGATTTTTTTTGTACTAAAATTTCTTTTGTTAAAACATAAAACTAAACACTATTTATAAAAAATAATTTAGATATTTCAATGACCATCATACGAAACATAAATCCAAATATCCATGAAAAATAATGATTTTTTTTAGTTGAAAATCTCATTAATTTGATTTTTATGGTGAACAAACATTTAAAGATTTGATAATTTTTGAATTTAAATGATATATTATTACTATATTTGGATGGTGATAGCAGGTGGTTTTTTTATGTTTTTAGCATCTATGGGAATTGGTGCTAATGATGTGGCGAATGCGTTTGCCACGTCTATAGGTTCAGGAGCATTAACTATGAAAAGTGCTATCGTAATTGCTTGTATATTTGAGTTATTAGGAGCTGTATTAATGGGTTCACATGTTACTGAAACTATCAGAAAAGATATTGCTAATTATGAATGTTTTGTGGATAGTCCAGAACAACTCATGTATGGTTGTGTATATGTTTTATTATCTGTGGGTCTTTGGTTATTCATAGCTTCTAAGTTTGAAATGCCAGTATCAACAACTCATTCATGTGTTGGTGGGATGATTGGTATGGCCATTGCTCTTGGTGGAACTGAATGTGTGAATTGGTTCACAAGAAAAGATTCTTTTCCATATGTAGGAGGTGTTGGAGGAATAATTTTATCTTGGTTATTTTCTCCTTTACTATCATTATTATTATCACTAATTATTTTTGGAATCACAAGACAAGTTATACTTAGGAGTAAAAATAGTTTTAGAAGAAGTTTTATTAGTTTTCCAATATTTGTGGGTCTAACACTAACTATCAATAGTTTTTTTGTAATTTACAAAGGTGGTAAAAATGTTGGAACCAGTAACATGGAAAGTTGGGTTGCTGTGTTAATATCCATTGGTATAGGATTATTTGGTGGTTTATTAACAATTCCTGTTATACCAAAATTAAGAAAATATGTGTTGAATAAATTTAAAGATAAAGATATTGAGTTAGAAGAAATCAAAAAACAAGACACACAAATTAGAAAAAAATCCACACCAACCCTATCACCATTATCTGTACCATCTGTTCGAACTATGTCTTCTATATCTTTTACAATGTCATCGCCACCTATACCATTTAAACATCAAACATCAATAGTAACTTCAAATCCATCGGCAATTTCATCACCTCCAACATCACTTTCAACACCACCTCCAACATCACTTTCAACACCACCTCCAACACCACCTTCAACACCACCTCCAACACCACCTCCAACATCACCTCTAAAACAAAAATCAAATCATATAACAACTATATTGAATTATAATATTAACACAGACACAAATAATAATGATATAGTTCAAAACATTCATGAAAATGCTGAAAAATTTCTTCCCAAAACAGAAGAATCTTTTAAATTTCTACAAATATTTACAGCAATTTGTGATTCATTTAGTCATGGTGCCAATGATATTGCCAATTCTGTTGGTCCATTTGCAACTATTTATTCAATTTGGTTAAGTGGTCAAGTATCGGAAAAATCGGTTTTAGGTTCAAATTCATATTGGATATTGGGTTTGGGTGGTTCAGGTATTGGGATTGGATTATTGATTTATGGATACAAAATTATAAGAACTATTGGTGTTAAACTTTGTAAAATTACTCCTTCAAGAGGTTTTGCAATTGAGTTGGGTTCTGCCATAATAATTTTGATGGGAAGTCGTTTGGGAATTCCATTATCAACCACTCATTGTCAGGTTGGAGCCACAATGGGCATAGGTTTATTAGAAAAAAAAAAAACTAAAAAATATGTTCAATGTGCTGGGTTAAATCTTAAAATATTGTTAAAAACCATGATTGGTTGGATTTTAACATTGTTGGTAGTTGGAGGAACAAGTGCTTTATTTGTGGCACAAGGTATTTATTCTCCTTCAATCAAATTAACCAATTTAACTAATATATATTTGAACAATAGTTTAGTACAATAAATATGAATTTGATTTTACATAAAAATAATGTCACATTAAATATAAATGAGTGAATCAAACAAAACCCTAACAAATATTAATATAGAAAATATTACAAATATTCAAAAAAAAAATAGATTTGAAATTGTGGATATTAATCATACATATAAAAATTTTTATGGAAATCATAATAGAATATCAAGACCTATTCTATCTAAATTTGAAAAATGTAAAATATTAGGAATACGAACAGAACAAATAGCATCTGGTGCTGTTCCACTAATAGAACTAGACAATACTGAAACTTCAGAATATGAAATTGCAATTAAAGAATTAAATTCAAAAAAAACTCCTTTTATGATTAGAAGATATTTACCTAATAATGAATATGAAGATTGGAGATTGGATGAACTAATTTATTGAATTTATAAACCAAAATAATTTTTATATTTTTTTCTTTGATAAATTTAATGGTGATGGGTCCATATTCAAATAATTTATATAAATTTTCTAATGGTGTTTTTGCTAAAAAAACATCAAATGGAGAATTTGAAATAGTTAAAAAACCACGAAAAAAACTAAAATTTACAACTAAAACAAATTTTAGAAAAATCAGTATAATAAAAGCTATGGAATTATTACGAAAATATTATCAATTTAACTCATGATTATTTTCAAATGAACATGGCGATGAAAATTATTCTTACAAATTAAAATTTGGGAGTTGAAAAAAAATATTAACCATATTTATGGGAAGACATCAATTGTTTAAAAAAATCCCACCTAAAGAATTAGTCTTAAAAGTACTAAATAGTTTTGGTTTCTTGAATTTTAATGATAAAAGATGTATTTGTAAAAAATATTTTGGAAGAATGAAAGTTATCAAAAATATTGAAAAAATCATCCCAGAATTAAAAAAATTTTATCTTCCCTGCAAATCCAAAACTTATTTGACATTTTTAGACAATAATTCTGTAATGACAATACTAAGACAATTACTCAGACCGTACAAATATGTTGTTGTATCCAGAGAAAAATATATGAATGGAGAAAAACTGATCAATTATAGTTTAAATAACATGAAAAATGTCGAGTTTAAGCCCATTTTGTCAAATGATAATTCCAGTATAATTTTAACATTCAATTGAATTGAATTAAATTTTTAGAAACTTATCAAAAATAAGTTTTTTGAATCCTTAAAAACCTATGGTATAACACCATGGTTTAGAGGGGAAAAACTGTAATTAACCAATTTGTTAGGTCACAAAATGATAGGTATACTAATAAATTCTAACTACTATTTTGTTTGTTTTGTGTAATGTTCTTCATTTGATAATTATATCCAATGATTTATTTTTTATGGAAATTTTTGTTTATGACTGTAACATGAAATATAAATTTAGGTTTTCAACAAATATAAATTCTGGGTGGTCCATCAAAACATCAAACTTCATAAATAATATTATTTATCGTTTGATCATTGGACATAAAAAATCAAATCTCAAAACATAAATAATATTATTTATTTTGACACTATATTTGAAATCTTTTAGTTCTTTATCAAACAAATCTAAATTTAAAATATCTAAATAATATTTTTTGTATTTTAATTTGGTAATGTTGTTTTTAAATGATCCTAAATAGTTTTTTTTCATTTCAAATGTTGTAAAATTAGATTTATCAATTTTAACATTGATTCCAGGAAAATTTTGAAAATCTTTAACTAATTGTTCTGAAAGATATTTAGTGTCATTTAAATCATATTTTTTAATAATTGGTTCAATTCCAATAGATTTCATGTATTGATGAAGAATAAATAATTTATTTTCATCAAGTTCATGAATTTTTATTTCACCATTTTTACCAAACAAATAGATAGCACCAAATTTGTAAATTAGCAAAATTTTGTCAAAAAAATCTTTTAAATTTTGAATTTTAGAAAAATTCAATTTGTAAAAAAAATATGGTTTGATACCATCCTTGAATATTTTTTCAATAATTTTTAACATACATAACACAATATTAATTATTATTCTGTAACTCTTGAACAATATTATTTAAATAATAAATATTTTGATTTAAAGAAACTGTTTATTGACATCACTAAATGATATATGTTTACAGCAGGTACATACAATACAAAGAATATTTCAATCTTATTAAATATCTGCTAAGACAAAATGGTTATTTTTACAAAACCATTAATACATTGAAAAATCAGATAGAAAATAACATTGATTTATTTATCATTGTGGGATTTGATATAACTGATGATACATTGCCTAAAAATTATATTATTCTTCAACCAGATAATGTTCTGGAAAATAAATATGAAAATTTCTATGTTTTGGAAAAATACAAAAAACTTTTTAAAAATGCCATTGAAATATGGTCTTTTAGTAATAAATTTATATATATTTTATCTATGTATGATTTAGACAAAAATGATTATAATTTTCGTCTGTTAAATTATTGTTGTTATGATGGTCTAACCCGATTTGAACCAAAAGATAAAAAAACTATTGATATTTTATTTTATGGTTTGATGACTGAAAGACGTCATAAGATATTGGATTTTTTAACCAGATTTAAAAAAAAATATAAAAAAAAAATCAAGATAGAAATTAGAAATGATTTATGGGATAATGAAAAAGATGATTTAGTGTCAAAAAGCAAAATTGTACTACACATTAATAGTTTTGACAATGAATCACTTAATATTCTTAAAATGTTGTATGTTTCCAGGAATAAATGTTTTATTCTTTCAGAAAAAGGAACTGACACAGATGAAAATATTTTTATGGAAAACTATTTTGAAATCACAGATTATACCAAATTGGTTTCTCGTTGTGTGTACTACCTGAAAAATCCAAAACTAAGACATGTTTATTTAAACAAAGGATACCAATTTTCTAAAAATTTGAAAAGTAAAAATAATATATTAAATTTGTCTAATTTTAGTAAAAAAAAAACTAAAAAATCAAATTGCAAAAAACATAAATTTATTTATCCTTCCAAAATCAAAGAAACTGAAATTGAGGTTTTGGAAAATAAAAATGTTATATTAAAATTGCCTAATATTCCAAATAAAGATTTACCACCTATCTCAATATTGACACCTACAGGAGACAGAAGATTAATATTTTCTTTGGCCATTAATAATTTTTATTCATTTATTTATCCAAAAAATAAATTAGAATGGGTAATAGTGGATGATGGAAAAAATTCAATGAATGATTTGATCCCAAAAGATAACAGAATCAAATATATCAAACTTGAAAAAAATACCAGACTTCCGATTGGGAAAAAAAGAAATATATGTGTACAAAATGCCACTCATGATATTTTGGTTCATATGGATGATGATGATTATTATCCACCCGAAAATTTATTAGCAAGAGTTAAATCTTTGATCAAATACAGAAAACAAAATATAGAATGTTTGGGTTCTACTGGAATTTTAAATTATAATATCACAAATGATAAATCAACGATGTTTGGGATAGACAATGTCATGTACATTTCAGAATCATCACTGATTTATACTAAAAATTTTTGGAAAAACAGAAATTTTCTTGATGAATCTGTTAATGAAGAATATTATTATTTTATTAAAAATAGACAACATAAATGTATGTATTTACCTTCACAATTCATAATAATATCATTGACACATGACTCAAATTTGATGATAAATTCTAAAAAAATAAAAATTCTAAATATCAAACAATCTGTGTTTGAGTTATTTGATGAAAAAACAAAATTCATTATTAATTTAATTAAAAAAAAAATAAACAAAAAAATAAACAAAAAAATCAATAAAAAAAAAACTATTTTGGAATGAATCATATTTCAAATTGTTTTCGTAATTTTTGAAAAATTCTTTTTTTAGAATCCATCAATATTGATTCAATTTCTTTATCATTGAACATTTTCAACATTTTGACAAATTCATCTTTGTCTATTTTGTTTTCTTTATCTAATAATTTATCAATATATTGTTGAATATCCATATTTTTTAAATTTTCCAAATAATTTTTGAATTTAAGAATTTTTTTATCTAACAAATATATTTCTTTATTTTTCATTTTATTTGCCAATTCAACAAGATAATCTTTATCCACATGAAAAACCGAATCTTCATTAAATAAACCATATATATTGTTCAATTTATTAATTTTTATTTTTTTAGAAGAACATAATCCCATTATATATTAATATATATTTTGAACAAAAACTCTTTTAATTTTTCAAAAATTAAAATGTTCAAAAAGTTTTTTATTTTGATTGAGTGGTAGCATAAATCATAGTCCAATTTTTAGCTTCATTGATAAATTGTTTTCTGTTTTTTGTGTATAAATTTGCTATATGAGGAACCAATGGATCTTTTGGGTTTGGATCATTCAAAAGTGAGCAAATGGAAAGTAATATGGTTTTAACACTTAATAAAGGATTCCATGAATTCTTCAAAATATCAATACAAATACCACCAGAAGAATCTATGTTAGGATGAAATATTTTTGTTTTAAATCTTACAGAAGGAGGTCCCAAAGGATATTTTTTAGTAAAATTAATTTCTAATTTAAAAACACCACCTTCATAAGGTGTATCTACTGGACCTAAAATTATTGCATTCCAAGTTGTAATATCTGTTTCTAATGGATGTGCTGAACAATTACAAACTGGATCCTTCAATAGTTTTTTATATTCATTTTTGATTCGTCTGATAGTAACCATTTATTTCATGAATTTTTCAACAAAAAAAAATCAAATTTTTCTTGTTAAATCTAATAATCAAAATCTCGTTTATTTTTTTGAAATATTTGGACACCAAATTAAACATCAATTTTTTTTATGTTCTAATGTCCATGTTTAATATATTGAATGTTTCATAATTCAAATTTTAATATTTTTTTATTCAGTTTAAGATAATGTTTGTAAAACAATATTTTGATCAAATTAGTTGATGGTACACATGGAAATTTGAAAATTAATATTTATTGCCACTGTTCAAAATTTTTTTACATGATTATTTCTTTAAAAATCAGCGTTATCTAAAATAATCAAATTTATATTTGCTAAAAATGCAAAACATCATTAGCATAACTAATTGTTCTTTTGTCATGTCCAGCCAATGTATTTTTAACAAAATCAATAATCTTCTATACAATATTTCATAGCTTGTTCCTATGATATTTTGATTATTCACTTGATTGCTACATTATCACTATCCTGGTATTTTTGGTGTATTTAATCAGGTTGATTTCCAGCCGTGCTTGGTACACATGGCATATCAAAATATAATAAAAACTGCATTTTTAATCTTCATTGGTTTAAAATATTGGTTAATACATATTATATACACATTTATATAATGGGAATTAAAAAGCTAAATAAATTTTGGTTAAATATTCATCCCCAATCTATTATTAAAACACATTTGAGACAATTCAAAGGTAAAAAAATTGCCGTTGATTTTAATTTGTATTTATACAAATTTCTTCTTTCAAACGTAAATTATCTCGAAAGTTTAATGTTTCAAGTCACGAGATTTCTTAAATTTGGAATTATACCAGTATATGTGTTTGATGGAGAAAAACCTAAAGAAAAAATCATTACTCTTCAAAAAAGGAAAAAAAGAAAAGAAAATATGAAATCAAAAAGAGATAAATATAAACTCCTTTTAAATGATATTACAAAATACAGCAATGATAAAAAAATAAACATAGAACAAATAGAAAAAAATTTAAAAAATGACATTAAAAAAATAGACAAAAAATTAATTTATATTAAATCTGAATATATTGATAAATCTAAAAAATTATTGGAATTAATGAAAATCCCATTTATTCAAGCTAATGGTGAAGCAGAACATTATTGTTCTCAGTTGAATCATAATAATATTGTAGATTATTGTTTGTCTGATGATATGGATATGTTTCCTTGTGGTTCCAAAAAAGTAATTAGATTTCTTAAATTCAATGATAATTTTGTTCAAGTCTATGACAATGTCAGTTTTACTAAAAAACTTGGAATCACATTTGAAAAATTAATAATAATATCAATATTATTTGGGTGTGACTATTTAGATGTTAAATTTAAAAAATACACTTCTGATTTGGAAATATACAAATTAGTCAAAGAAAATGACATCAAGTACATATTGAATAATTATTGTTATAAAACATCTTTAAAAAAATTCCAAAATATTTTTGATATTTTTAGTAATGTTTTAAATTTTAAATTTTCAATGATGGAGAAAAAAAGAATAACCAAACAATTAGAAAATAAATTTTTAACTAAAAATGACATAGAACTTTTGGAAAGTTTTTTTAAAAACAATAATGAAAAAATTAGTAAACATAAATTAAATTATCTTTATCGGCACTACAACGAAAATTGCAAAAATTTTGGAAGTTTCAAACAAAGTTTCAAACAAAGTTTCAAACAAAGTTTCAAACGAAGTTTCAGACAAAGTTTCAAACAAAGTCCCAAACAAAGTCTCAAACAAAGTTTCAAACAAAATTTTAAATTTTCGGAAATATGATTGAAACAAAAATTATTTTAGAACAAATAATAATAATTTTGAATACAATTTAGAATAAAATAAACACATTTATTTTTGTATTCTTTATTTTGTTCACTGTTGATAAAATTATTGACGCTTTCTAAAAACATATCCAAATTTTTTATTTCATTTAATTTAAATTTAAATGTTTTATTTTTAAATTTATAAATTTTTTTTTTATAGTTATTCCATTTTATTAAAAAATGTCTATAAATATTTTTTAAGTTAGATTTATCCACAGATAAAAGTAATATTATAAATGGTTCAATATTAATATTTTTATTGATTGAAAATATATCATAAATTCTGTTCATATTTTCTTTTGTATTTTTATCAATTTTAGTACTTTTATTCACAAAATATTTTTCCAAATTTTTATCAAAAATATAACCATATCCAACTAATGATTTATAAAATAATATTGGATTAATCACTATTTTTTCAAATATGAATTTGTCCATTTATATTTGAAATAAAATAATACCATGATTTTTACTTATCATTTGAATGAATATAAAAACTATTTGTTAGAACAATTCAAATGTTGGATAAAAATTCCAAAAAAGAAAAACAACCTAAAAATCTTAATCTTGAACTTTGGGAACATCAGAAAGCAATGTTGTGGAAATGCAAAGAAATCGAAAAAAATAAAAGAATTGGTGTTTTGACAGATGATCCAGGAACTGGAAAATCACATGTTATCCTGAGTTTAATATCTGATGATATTCAAAATGAACCAAACAGTAAAATTAGAACTAATATAATTGTTGTTACCGAAAATATTTATGAACAATGGACAACATACATCAAGAATTTTTCAAATATCAAATGGACCAAATTTATCGAATATTCTGATATATCAGAACTTTATTTTCAAAGTCATTTCATTCAAAATTTTGATATTCTTTTAACAACTCCATTGTATTACAAAGTAATTTGTGATATTTTAAAAGATAATAAAATTAAAATTAAAAGAATAATAATAGATGAAATTGATAGTGTTGAAACATTAATCAAATCAGATTTAGATTCTAAATTTGTTTGGTTGATATCTGGAACTTTTGATATTGAAAAAATTGGATATTTTTCCGGAAAAATTATTTCGGTTGTAAAATGTGTCAAATCATTTTATAAACCATTAAACAATTTAAAAAAACCTAAAATTGATAATATTTTGTGTTATGATAACAATATAAACATAATCAGTGATTTATTGAGTTTTGAAGAGCTTAATGAGATTAATGCTTGTGGTCAAACATGTGAAAATACCATTGAAAATTGCTTAAAAAATTTAAAAGAATTAAAAATTAAATATAATAAACAAATTAATGAAATTAGCCACATGATAAAAAAAAAAAACATTGAAGGTGATTTTTTAGATGAAATGAAAAAAAAAAAAAAACATTTATGTGGGTTGTATAATATTTCAAATAATAAATTAAATAAATTAGTAAAAAGACTTAAAAATAAGAATATTTGTTTAGTTTGTTTTGATGAAATAAAACTACATCTTATTTATATTTCTGAATGTTGTTTGAATTTTTACTGCAAAGAGTGTTTGTTCGAATCTGTTAAAATGTCTTCTAAATGTCCATATTGTAGAACTGCTATTTATATTCAAGAAAATGTCAACGAAAATTCAAGCAAAACAGAAAATAAAAAAAAAATTTTTAAATTAATATCAAATCCATTATTTTATTCCAAAATAGACAAACTGAAATTTAAATATAACAAAATAAAATTTGATATAAACAAACTTCAAGAAAAACAGAAACTTTATAAATCATCAGAAAACATGGCAAGTTTTAAAAACAACAAAATAGAATATATAAAAAAATATTTCAGAGAAACTAATATTGAAAATAAATCAATAATTATTTTTTCAAGTTATTCATCAACATTTAGAAAAATACAAAAAATTTTGGACAATGGTAATATTGGTTATGTAATGTTGGATGGGGGAAATATAGAACTTATTCAAAAACAAATAAATTTGTATAAATCAGGTAAAAAAAAAATATTAATGGCCAATTCAAATATTCATGGTTGTGGAATTAATTTGGAAAATACCACAGATGTTATATTAATTCATTATTCAAATAAATTTACATCTCTTGAAAAACAATTAATCAGTAGAGCACAAAGACCTGGAAGATTAAAACAATTACACATTATTAAGCTGTGTTACATGAATGAGCTTGAAAATATTAAATTTGCTAATTGAATAAAATATCGCACCTAATAAATATTACACCAATGAAGTTTTGAAAAGCCTATTTTTATCATTATTTTCAAAAGTTTTCTTGTTTTAGGGTTTCACAACGCTAAAGCTGATGAGTGAAGCGAATAGAACATGTGAATTATGATTGTTTGGATCAACTGATCAGTGGGTTAACAAACTCCCCGTCATGATCCAAATAGGTACGCCAATAACAGCGAGTTAAACTGCTGTTCGTTTTGTTTATCTGTTTTCGTGTTGTGAAACCCTTTGCTCATCTATTTTCGTGTTGCGAAACCTTTTGCTCATCTCTTTTCATGTTACGAAACTTTTTGTTCATCCATTTTGCTCATTTGTTTTCGTATTGCGAAACCCTTTGTTTGCTAATTCTACATTATATCAATAACTGACAATTGGTGATGTTTCGGACATTTCAATCCCTGTTCATATCAAACAAAAAATGAATCATTTAGAGCAATTGGATTACTATCAAGACTTATCTTGCAAAATCAAAATAAAGAACCTTTAATTCTTGACATGCTATTCTTGTTGTTAATCATTAAATTTTTGTTAATGAAACTTACGAACAGCATTTTAAACTTTATCGATACAAATTCACAAAAAATCAAATTAATAATTCCACTTATCCTTTATGGACTGAATTATTAAAATGTTTTTTTGTTTTGATTTATAACTGTACAAGAAGTCCAAATAAAATATATTTTTCAATAAATATGAATTGGAACCATGGTGTAAATATACACCATAGTTTCCATTAAAGGATAAAATTAATTCTGTAACAGGAATTAATCTGCTAAAAAAATATTAGAACATTCAATGATGTGAGTGATGAATATGTTTGACATTCCCAAAAATTCTATTTAACTTGACCATTACCCCCATATTTAGCCAATAAATATCCTTTGATGGACTATGGTAAATATTTACACCATGGTTTCAATTCATATTTGTTGAAAAATATATTTTTTAGACTTCTTGTGTGGTAATAAATCAAAACAAAAATACCATGAATCATGAAAACTAATAAATATGTTCAGTCCATCAAAGGATAATAATGGAAATGTATAAAAATTAAAAAATTTTAGAAAAAAAAGAACTTTTGTTCAAATGTCAACATAAGAAGAAACATGTTTGAAACAAAAAATTCATAGATATATCAGAATAAATTATCCACCATATTTAGCTGATTACACCAACATTTAAAATGAAACAAGATAATTAAAAATCTCGGTGATATAAATGCACCCTAAAACTAATATAGTTTATTATTGGGCTTGCGTCTTCTAACTTGCCTTAGAAGCATATAAAACCATATTCAATGAACTTAGGTATTTATAAAGCCATTTGACGCTCCTTTTCAAGAGGGTTGGTCGCTTTTATTTTATTTGTTTTAACTCCTTTATATAATATGTGCCGTATTGGTTTAATTTTGAAAACTTAGATGAACATGGTGAATAGGAAGCAATGGAAACAAACAACCTTATGCTACAAATATATAATTTGGTTTATCTTTGAGTCATTTTTGTTTCATTTAAAATATCGGTCGGTGCAATATAAAAATATAATTAAAGTTGGTAACAATAAAAAATCATACAAAAGTTTTCAAAATAAAAATGGAATTGTCAAACTGATCCAAAAATAAAATTAGGACACATTTTTCAACTGTTCAATGAAATCATATTGTTTTGTGAAAGAGATTTGAGATTTTCATAAGCTTCAAAATTTTTAATAGAACTAATATAAACAAATCTGTCATAATCCTTTTTTAACAATTCGTCTGTTTTTTTCAAATTAAAATCTTTTCTTTTGAGCTCATCATAATGCTTGTTTAAAACTTTATTTATGAAATCATAAGAATCATCGACTTGTTCCAAGTTCCTTGCACCAGTAATTATAATTTTTCCGCTTTGGAATATTGCTATGGTTACTTTCTTACAATTTCCATCTCCTGTTCCATTTCCTTTTCCATCACATTTTTCTATACAACAACATGTTCCAAAATTTTTTTTATTTTTATTATCTGTGTTCCAATAAAATTTGGAATTCACACCAGGATAAATATCTGGTTCATATGTAGCATAAATCCCATATTTATTTACAAGTATTTCAAATAAAAATTCTCTTTTTATTTTAAACCCAACGCAAAAATCACTATTAATCAAACATATTTTAAAATTTTTTAGTTCTAATTTATCCAAATCTTTTTTTTTGACAATTAAATGTTTGTTAAATTGATGAATACTATTCAATACATCAATATCAATTTTATTTTCTTCCATTAATTTGAATATTTTAGTAAAAATTTCAAAATCATTTTTATTTTCTTTGTTTTTGAAATATTCATTAACAGTTGTTTTCGTAATTTTGTCTAATTCATGAATATCTTGTAAATTGTTATAATGTTTCACAATTTGTAAATATTGTTTATTATTTGTATTTTTGGAAACACATTGTTCTATTAAAATATCTAATTTAGATTTAATTTTGTTTTTATCAATATTTTTTATTTTTCGAATCAAAATATTTATTGATTCATGTCCTTCTTCTTCTTTTTTGAGACCAGTTAAATGAACAGTTCCATTCAAAAATATTTTTAGATTGATTCTTTTTCCATTTTTCAAACCAATCAACATTGTTCTTTGATTATAAAAATTTTTTTTTTTTTTGATTTAATACATTTGTGATAATCTGTATCATTTTCTAAAAATAATCCACATTCAGAACAAATATGTTTTGTTATTTCATTTAAATTAACATATTTAGTATTAATATTAGACACAGCTGTAATTGTTGAAATTCTTAATTCTGTTGGTTTGAAACGGTCTATTTTTTTTGGCAAATCAAAATCTATCTCATCTTCCTTTGGAACTTTGGTATCATTGATTTCTTCAAACTCTTTTTCCAAATATGACAAAATCTCGTCATATTTTTTATTGTCTTTTTCCCAACAAGAATAACTCATTTGAATAAAGTTTAATTATTAATTAAAAATCAAGTTTCTTTAAATAATGTTTAATACATATTAAAAAAATCAGTTAGTAAAATAAATGAAAAAAACATGAAATATATAAATATCTATGGGAATGGATATTCCTAAATTATTTTCAAAATAATGAAACACTTGAACTAATAACAAAGAATAGAGAGAGGAAAATTATTCTGGATTTATGTGACTATTATAAATTAGAACATGAAATTATAAATACAAAATTTATTAAAAATTTATTAATCCCTAGAAAATGGGCCACAAAATGTTTTATTGGTGGAGGAGATAAATGTAAAGCCATCAATGGAAATTGGTATTATTGTGAAGATGTAGTTACAGTGAGAATTGAAGAAACTATCATTAAAATTCAAAAATCAAAATTATACGAACCCACAAAAAAACCGTTTGGAATAAATTATTATGGGAAAAAATATGAACCCACAAAATGTTTAACCAATGATATAATTGGATTTAGATGTTGTTTACAAAAAACCATAGGAAATATTTATGATAAATTAGTAGATAAACCAGAATATTATCCTGTTGTTAAACATATAAATTTTAAAAATATGTCCAAAATTCAAAATATTCCAGTAAAATAAAACAACAAAAAATAAATATTATCAAAATGGATATTTTAAGAAATTATTTGTCCTGTTGTCTTTTATCACCAAGTTTGAAAGGTAAGGCACGGATGAATCATAATATTTTTGTGTTATGGTGTGTTATATGAATATTGTGTTATTTGGAACTAATTATGGTGGGTTTTTTTATCCACAAAATTTGCCAAATTTAAATAAAGATAGTATAATTTATTGTGTTGGTGCTGGTGAAGATATTTCACATGATGTTATTTTATCATATAAACTTGGGTGTCCAGTTCATATTTTTGACCCTACTCCCAGAGCAATCAAACATGTCAAATATGTCAAAGATGTTTTAGAAAACAAAAAAATTCCTATTAATAACAAAAGATTTGGAGGTGGTGATCCAAATTACTGGAAAATTATTTTGTCACATAAAGCAAAAGGACAAAATTTAAAATTACATGAATATGGATTAAATACTAAGGATGGGAATGTTCCATTTTATTTGCCTAAAAATAAAGAGTTTGTTTCTTGCTCCATAAGTAGTCTTGGAAGAAGCAATAATTATATTGATATTCCTGCTAAGACTATTAATACTATTATGAAAGAATTAAATCATGACCATATTGACTTACTCAAAATAGACATAGGAAATATAGAATGTGACATGTTAGAAAAAATGTTAAATAACGAAATATATCCTATGTATCTTTCAGTAGATTTTGATTTGTGGAACCACAATAAAAAAAGATGTGTAGAAATTCTTATTAAATTAGAAAATAATGGTTATAAATTAATAAAACAAACAGGACAAGATTTTTCATTTATCAGAAATCATTTTGAATTATTTTAAATTATTTTGAATTATCTTGAATCATTTTGAATTATTTTAAATTATTTTGAATTATCTTGAATTATTTTGAATTATTTTGAAATATATTCATTTAGAAATTCTAATTTTTTGGGAGTGTAATAATTTTTCATTAAATATTGGGTTCCACGTGGTGAAGTTCCATTTTGTGTATCACAATTTATTAATATTTCAAAATTATCAGCAGTAATTTTATTTTTTATCATTGTGGAAAATCCATAATAAGCACCTAATAAATAACCTGCTATACACGCATTTGTATCTGTGTCGCCTTTTTGTCTGATTATATACCCAGACCAAACATATAACTATCATGACAAATATAAGAATTTCTTCTCACAAGTCATTAATGGAGCAGATGACAAATTCCAATTGCCCTCCTCTAGAATGACATCATTGGGAAGATTTACAAAACAAAAAATGAATGATGGTTTGATCTATAAGGTTCCAGCCCATGGATATTTTAACATTCACGAAGAAACTGGAACTTCATATGTTCCACTTAACTCACCAGATAGACTTGATGTACAAAAATTTATATGTGAGACAGTCGAAAAAAACATCACATCATATTATTCGCTCGCTTACAACGCACACTCATTCATTCGTCTTAAAATTCTTGAAATGAAAAGAAGTCCATATCGAAATACGCTAACACAATTTTGCGAAGAAACAAATTTTTCAGTTGTTCCACCAATGTTCAAAAAAATTTTTGAGGAATTTCTTAAAATCTCAAGATCCTATGTTGATGAGTATGAAACAAAGCCCATATACCAAAAAATTGGACAACAAATGAAAAGTTATATCACATATATACCAAGTGTAAAACCAAGAAACACAAAGAAACTATCAAAGGAACGATTCCAAAAATTTGTTAAAAAACGACAACTCGAGAGACAAGATAAAATTGGACAAGTTCAGGATAAATTGGATGAGCTTGGATTTACAGAAGAAATAAAAATGATTAAGGAAACTATTTTGGACACATTTGATGATTTGATGTTAAATTACAGATTTCCTAAAATGTGTCTCTGTTATCTTGATAAATATATAAGAAGACCAAACTTTTGTTTGGCCTGCCATTGCTGCCACAGCGTTACACTCACTTAAATTTCCAATATCTCACAAAAATCTCAAATCTTGAAAATGATTTAAGGACGAAGGACCACAATTCCAACTTACTCAAGAAAACTTAAAATCAGGAAGCAAATTAAAATATTATGTCAATGACAGAAGAACCATAATATTCCATTATTATGGCACAATCCCAAATTGTTACCAATCTAACTGGTTCCTTGATCCTTTAATGAACTTTAGCATGTTCATAGAATGATTTTAATTTATATTGTCGAAAAATATATTAGTTCTTGTCATGGTCATAATCAAAATACCAAGAATCATAAAAACTAATATGTTTATGTCCATTAAAAGATAACTTGACCAATTTGTGTGATAATCTACCAAATAGTAATTTTTGTAATTTCAACATTATTTTTTTATATGGTATATTGATATGATTTTACAAATTTAAGATATTTAAGAAAACAAATTTTGATCGCATAGATTAAAATCTTTGAAACTTTCAGTTGAACAGTAAAAATGACTCAAAAATAAAACAAGTCGTATATTTTGCAAAAGAATAGTTTTGTATCTGTGATACTAAGTTTCAAGGAAAGTAAGATGTTTTCTGTTATCTGAACGATTTCTTAATCAGAGAATATTGCTAATTAACACCTAAAATTCATTCATAGATGTTAAATATTTCAATAATAATAGAAAAACATATGAAATCCTAAATCCTAGATCCTAGATCCTAAATCCTAAATCCTAAATCCTAAATCCTAAATCTTAAATCCTAAATCCTAAATCCTAAATCCTAAATCTCAAATCCTAAATCCTAAATCTTAAATCCTAAATCCTAAATCCTAACTTTTAATGAATAAAATTATGGGACTAATGGGGAATTTTGCAAAATGGAATAATCACCTATTTTATTTCGGAAAATATCAAAAGCTATTCCTCCAAATCCAAAATATTTCCCAATATCATGGGCGAGTTGACGTATATAGGTACCTGTTGACACATCAATTTGAATGTCTATCTCTATCAAATTAGTATCAAAATCAATATCTTGTATTTTTTCCCAAATTTTTAAGATAGTTTCTTTGTTGAATCCATCATGTGTGACAAGATCTATTTTAGAAATAAATTTATCTATAATATTTTTTAGTTTAACAAATTTGCCATTTATTATTTTAATATTTTTGATATGAACCATTTTAGAAGGTATTTTAATTTCATCTGATCTTTTATTTTTAGTCCACCACCATAATGGATGGTTCTCATTTTTGACATTTCTAACATATTTAGATGAAAATGGTGGAAATTTTTGTAGAAATTTTTTATCATTAAAAGATTGAATGTGTGTTTTTATAATGTCAAAATCTATGAATTTTGGAACATTTGTAATTTTAATTTTATTAGACAAACAATCCATCGACAATGTTTCTATTCCTAAAATTAAACTAAATCTATAACTTTTATCCAAATTAATTATTTTAGATTGATATTTACATTCTTCATTTTTAAGAATGTACATCAAACCACTGGCCATGGGATCTAATCTTCCAGCAAAAGATATTTTAGTAATATTTTTATTTGATTTTTTTATTTTGTCTAACAACTGATTGGGTGTTTCTCCAAATGGTTTAATGACCAACATTTTTTTTGGTAAAATTTAGTTTTTTAAAATCATAATTTTTTTTAACATCTAAAATTAATTTAAATTATTTGAAACCAAACCATAAAATTATCAATTGGAAACATGATTTCTAAAATACAAATTATATTAAAATTAATTGCTCAAAAATTCAATAATTATTTTTTTTTGAATATGTCATCCATGTAAAAATCTTAGCTATATTTAATGAGTGAAATATTAATTGGTTATAATGATATATTTGAAGAACATTCACTATATGAGTATGAAAAAGATTTGAAAAAATATGTTGATGGAAACAAAAAAGAAAAAGAAGAAGTGAAAAATTCTTTAAATAAATATGTCATTTTTTTTAGAAAAATTTGTGATGGAAATTTGGTTGGAAAAGACAACAATGAAAAAATCAATTATCTTGAAAATGAGTTACAAAAAATAAAATTATGTTTTAGACAAGTAAAAGATATAAATAAATTAAAAAGAATTATTTTGGAAATCAAAAAAGATGTTTATTTGAATTTTATGGAAAATATAATTTATGGAAATGAATCAGATGATTTAAAAGATATGGACAATTATTTTTATCCTGAAATTACCGATAATAATTTTAACAAAAAAATTTTCTATAAAAAAGAATTTAATAAAAATAAAATTCCACTTGGAAAACAGAAGAGATCCAAAGAATTTGTTCTAACACAAACACAAAAATTTTTGAAAAATTACATGTCCAGAGAAACACCATATAATGGAGTTTTGATATGGCATGGTGTTGGTGTAGGAAAAACTTGTACTGCTATCAGTATTGCTGAAAATTTCAAAAAAGATATGGAGAGAACAAATAGAAGAATATTGATATTAACTCCAGGAGAAACTTTGAGTGGAACATGGTACAATGAGATTTTTAATATAGAAAAAGAAAAAAACAAAAAAAATAAAGAAAAAATACTTAATTTTCAATGTACGGGAAATTACTACACTGAATACTATAACAGTTTGGGAAAATACAAAAATAAAAAAAAACTAATCAAAAGATTTATTAATGAGATTTATGAAATTAGTACATATTTAAAACAGGTTAATATGATCAAAAAAGGAGCTAAAAAATTAAGCAATGATTTGTACAAAACCAACGATAAAAAAGAAATAGAATTTATAAAAAAAAAATATTCAAATAGAATCATAATTATGGATGAAATCCATACCATAAAAGTTAGTGAAACACAAAAAAACAAAAATAAAATAGTTCCACCCTATTTAGAAATGATAGCAAGATACAGTAAAAATTCTAAAATAATATTATTAACTGCCACACCAATTTTTAATGAATCTACTGAAATAGTTCAATTAATTAATTTACTTATCCATAATGATAAAAGAGCTCCAATACTTTTGGATGATGTGTTTGAAAAACAAAAAAAAAATTTTGTTTTGAAAAAAAAAACGGATAGAAATCCATCAGGAGAAGAATTATTGATAAGAAAAATGAGAGGTTATGTTTCATATCTGAGGGGTAGTAATCCTCATAGTTTTCCAACCAGATTATATCCAACCAAAAATATTTTTTCTCCAAACTGGTCATTTGGAAATTTAGTTTTGTATAGAACAAATATGGGTGAAAAACAATCAAAAATCTATAAAAAAGCAATACTATCCGATAAAAAAGGAAATTTCGGGAAATTAGGGATAAATGAATCATTATTTAGTTTGGGATATACCAGTCTGGGATACAAAGATAGAAAAGTTTTATTATCTGGAAATAAGAAATTTCTAACCCAAAAAAAAGGAAAAAAACATGATATATTTAGTTATAACAAAAAAAATCCAAATACAATTAAAAATGGTTATTCTTTTTTACATGAAAAAAGACTTTATGAATTTTCCAGCAAATATTCTGAAATTATAAATTTAATTAAAAATTCTGAAGGAACCATTTTCATATATTCTGATAAAGTAATGTTAGGTGTAAAATTATTTTCTTTAATTTTGGAAGAAAATGGAATGACAAGATATGTGGGAAAAAGTAGTTACACTAATTTTCTCCAAAAAAGAAATAGTAGTCGTAATACATTTTCTCAAAAATTCAAATATATTTATGTTGATGGTTCAACAGATAATAACATGGTAAATGAATGGTTCAATGACTATAACAATGATTATCAAAATAAACTGAATATAAAAGTTATATTAGGGAGTGATAAAGTGTCACAAGGTGTCAACTTGTTTAGGATCAGGGAAGTTCATGTGTTAAATCCTTGGTTCAATTTAAATAAATTAGAACAAGTAATAGGAAGAGCCACAAGACAAAAATCACATTTGTCTTTACCAATTGATAAAAGAAATGTTACAGTTTATTTACATGCATCTTATGATAACGAATTCACAAATTCAAAAAGATCTGCTGATGAAAGAAATTATAAAATTTCCTATGAAAAAAAATTAAATGAACTTAGATTGTTATCCATCGTTAAAAAAAATGCTATTGATTGTAATTTGAACAAACATGGAAATTATTTTAAAATTTCAAAAGAAAATATAATTAATTCACAAAAAAATAAATATGAAATTAACAAAGGTTTATCTTGTGATTTTTTAGAAATCAACCATGAAAATTGTCAGGATGATTTCATGTTAAAAAAATTCACTTGTACTCCAAAAGATTTTACTGAAAAAAAATCAATTAATACAAATACTTATTTTGGTTATTTCGCTTATGATGAAATAAAAAAACTAAAAGATATTGTTAAAAATATGTTTAAAAATAATTATGTCTATGAATTAAAAAATATTATTAAATCAATTAAAAAAATTGAAGATAAAGAAAATATTAATTTTGAAGCAGATTATATTTATTTGGCACTTCAAGAATTAATAAATAAAAAAGAATTATTACTTGATCATAATAACAGAATAGGTTATATTATTTATAAAAACAAAAATTATATTTTTCAACCAAAAGAAATGGAAAATGAAGATATACCATTTGTTTATAGATATTATCCACTCATGAGTGTAAAAGATAGTGTTGATATACCAAATCCAAAAAAAAAACAAATCAAAAAAACCATTGTTTCAAAAAAAAATCCAAAGAAATTTTTAAAAAAAAAAACTCAAAAAAAACGCATGGCTGAAACAACAGGTAGAACAAGTGATAAAATAACTGAAATTGGCAAAAATAAAATTCTTTCTAAAATTTTGAATGATATTAAAAATATTGCTGATGTAATTTTGGACAAATCTAAAATGAAAAATTTTGATTTGTATGAAAATATATCAAATTCTAAATTTTATGATAATTTAGAAGTATGTTTTTATAAAACTTGTTTGGGAGAATACATGTTAAATCGTTTTGATTTGAACAACACAGAAAAAATTATGAATAAATATAAGGAATTTTATGGAGATAATGAAAATAGAATTAAAATAGATTTTGATAGATATATGAGATATTATTTGATAGACAGATTATTTTTTGAACAAAAAAAAATTTTAATTGAATATATAATCAACAAAACCTATAATGGAACAGAATTAAACAACAGTATTGAATTAAATTATTCAAATGGAGAACATCATATTTTTGATTATTTTCATCAAAATATTGGAATAACTAAAAAAAATTTGTTCATTTTTATTCACAATGATTCGTTGTACTACAGACTATATCAAATCACAGATACAAGAATTTTACCAAGAACATTTAAAAAAAAAGGAGATGGATTTATTTTGGTAAAAATGTCTTCTGAGTTAAATTCATTACCCAAAACAAAGATAGATGATGTCCAATTATTGAAATATTGTAATTATTATGGAGTTGTTGATTCTGGAGTAAAAAATAAATTTCAAAAAGAAGAAAAAGCTAAAATAACTTTTAAAATTTTAGATACAAATGTTGATTTATCTTCTAAAAAAGGATTGTCATGGAGAAAAGGGAAAAATTGTTATGCGTCAGGGAATTGGATTTTTAAAGGAGTGTATAACAATTCCAAAACAAATGTTGGAGAATTAACAGCAGATTTAATATCATTTATATTTGATATCCCTGTTGTCAGGAATAAATCTCAAATTGATATTCCTCATGTAAAAATTCAATATAAATCACATTTATCCAATATTCATGATATGTATTTTTATTTGAATAAAACAAAATATTTTCTTTTTAAAAGAAAACTTAGTGATTCTTGTTTGGAAATTGAATGTTTATTCAGATATTTAAGAGATATTCATAGATACGCAATTGAAACTATCAAAAATGTTGTTCCCCAATATTTGTTTCATAATTATGGTGAAAAATTAATTCAAAGACATTTGGAACAAGGAAAAACATTTTTAAAAACAAAAGATCATATTCATGGTATTTGTGAAACTATAAGAAATATTGTATCAAATAACAAATATAAATCAATTTATGAACCAACATTTTATTTTAATGAGGATGGAATTTGTGGTAAAGCAGATTCACAGTTCAAAGTAATAAAATTTCGAGTGGGTTCAAAAGTAGATGTACCACTCGAAAGAATCAGTGGAATAATAACCAAAATTAATAGTGATGGAACATTAAATATCAAAACAGGAGAACAATCAAATAATTATTCTATTAAAGATATTCAAATTAGAAAAAGTGAATATTATCCATTTGTATTCAGATATCTCAGAACACATAGAGTTGAACCTTGTTTATTTAATTAATTTCCAAATATTTTTTTTTTGATGATTTTTTTAGAACTTGTTGTCCCATTTTAATTTTTATCAGTACAAAATAACCATTTGTCACGAGTTTGTCAATATCATAACAAATCATTGTACTTATTTTTTTGTGTTTTTTTCAAATATGTTGTATTAGTAATTTTTGGATCATGAATTATTCTATTTTTTTTTGATCCGAAAATTTTCTTACATTTGCTACAATACAAAAGTAAACAGGTACACCAATAATAGTAATGTAACCAGTATTTTTGTCAATGAAATTTCAAAACCAATATTTTTATTTATAGATTAATCAGTGTTGTTCAATCACTCAAAAATTCATGAAAAAAGTTTTTTTAATATTTTTAATGTGTGTAAAACAAACAATCACAACTGATATAATATACAATGTTCAAGATTCTAATATTTGGTCTAAAATTAATCCTGAATTTAGTTGTTTTAATATTGATTATCGTCCAACCTTAAATAAAACAGGTATACTAGGTGTAAATTTATCAAATCCAGCGTTAATTTCGTTTGTGAAATCATTGGATGGTTCAATGATCCGTTTTGGGGGAAGTGACTCAAATAAAATGATTTATGCGAATTTCAATGCATATTTTCAATGTCCGGAAAATTATTATTTTTGTCTCGAACCAAAAAGATGGAATAAAATAATAGATTTTTCAAAGAAAACAAAAACAAAAATTCTATTTGATTTAAATTTGAAAGGTGATTGTGACAAACAATATAATTGGTCATGGACAAAATCTAACATAAATAGTCTTTTTCAATACACGGTCAAAAACAAATTGGATATTTTCTCATTTGAGTTGGGAAATGAAAATCAGGATATTTTAACTGGAAATCAAACAACAAATAGATTTAAGGATATTAGGAATTTAATGGATATGAATTGGAATAAATGTAATAATATTAGACCTAAATTGTTTGGTCCATCTTGCCATATTCAAACAGATTGGATTATTGATTTTGTAAATAACATAGGAGATAATGTGGATAGTTTTGCTTATCATTTATATCCTGGTTATGGAAAATCATCGGAAATCAACACACAAATTCACACTGTGTCATTTTTGGATACTTCAAGAATGTTACAACTTCAGACCAACATGGCTGTCAAAAAAATCAATAATACTATACCTATTATGATTACAGAAACAGCTGCTGCATGGGCAAGTGGAAAATTAAATGTGACTAACTCTTTCATGGATAGTTTTTGGTATTTAGATCATTTGGGAACAAGTGCATATCTTGGTCATTATTCAACATGTAGACAAACTTTGATTGGGAGTAACTATTCATTGATTGATGTTTTAAATAATTGGACAGCAAATCCTGATTATTTCGTTTTAAGGTTATGGCATGATTTAATCAGTAAAAAGGAATTGTACATGTTTCAAAGTTCGAGACAACCAGTAATTTCTGAGAATATTTATCATGATTTTAGGGCATATGTTTTTTATAAAAAAAATAAATTAGTATTTTCGTATATTAATATTGGTGACAATTCATACAATGTGAGTGTTCAAACTCAAAGTGGTGTAAACATAAATAATGCCAAAAAAGAATTGTATGTTTTACAAGCACCAAATAATAATCTTTCAAGCAGAAAAATGTTATTAAATGGAAATTTAATTGAGGCAATTAATGGTGATGTTCCAAAATTAATTCCAATTATATCAACATCTCATCTAACCGTTCCTTCTAAATCACTTGGTTTCATAGTTTATAAAAATGTTCATTTACCAATCAATATTTAATTTATTTTTTTGATGAATTAAAAGTAAATAACCAAAAAACTCATGCTACAATATTTTTTTTAATTTGTTTGATTTTAGAAAAAAGTGAAAACCCGATAAATTTGAATATAAAGGTTTGTTCAAATTGTATTGAAATATGAAAAAGTTTTTATTTGTGATTATGGCATTATTGGCTGTTCTAGGAAATTGTGATAAATTGATTATTTTGCGTGTTGGAGATAATATTTCGATCAATAGCGATTGTTTGACATATATTATAGGAGAAATCAATTTGGCCGATAATCATGTTAATTTTGACACTACATCATTTGTAAAACACACAACAGTTTATCCAACAAATGATAATTCAACTGAATACACAACCATTTCACCAATTTCCACCAAAAGTTTTAAAAGAACTATTTATGATTCATATAATGTTTATGACAGTTATGATATATCACAAACCACTACAGAAGTTCCTGGGACCACTTCTTTTGATATTGATGGTTCAACATATGATTCCTATGATTCCTACTATAATGTTTATGATAGTTATGAGCCATCCATTTCAACTGTAGAACCATCACAAACCACTACAGAAGTTCCTGGGACCACTTCTTTTGATATTGATGGTTCAATATATGAT
>Ga0114933_10001166_pt1 | contig 29881 bp, 22 predicted proteins | sample 4SBtaG_FD_89691 | JGI IMG/M metagenome (GOLD analysis project Ga0114933, IMG submission 89691) | Deep subsurface microbial communities from Kolumbo volcano to uncover new lineages of life (NeLLi) - 4SBTROV12_W25 metaG | ecosystem: Environmental > Aquatic > Marine > Volcanic | place: Kolumbo... | reverse complement strand
GCCGACGGAGGCTCGACGGACGGCGGAGCGACGGACGCCGGTATGGCAGACGCGGGCCCGCCGATGACCGACGCCGGGCCGCCCTGTGGGGTCGATGAGCGTGTGCTCGCGGGCACCTGTGTGAGCTGCCCCGTCGGAACGGAGAACGCGGCGGGGGACCCTCCGAGCGGGTCGGACACGAACTGTGATCCCGTGCTCTGCTCTGCCGATGAGAGGGTCGTCTCCAACGCCTGCGTGGCCTGCTCCGCGGGAACGAGCAACCCCGCCGGTGACGACGCCTCGGGTCCGGACACGGATTGTGACGCGACGATCTGCGAGGCTGACCAACGCGTCCAGGGCAACGCCTGCGTCGCGTGCGCGGCCGGCTCCACGAGGGCCGCTGGCGACGACGCCTCGGGGACTGACACGACCTGCGATGACGTGATTTGTGCAGAGAACGAGGCGGTCACGGGCCATGCATGTGCGGCGTGCCCGGCTGGCAGCACCAACGCCGCCGGAGACAACGCCGCGGGCGTCGATACGATGTGCGACGCCACGATCTGTGAAGCGAACCAGGCCGTGACAGGGAACGCCTGTGTGATGTGCCCGGCCGGGAGCACCAACACGGCCGGCGATGACGCGAGCGGCGCGGACACGGCCTGCGACGCGACGCTCTGCGCCGTCGACCAGCGGGTGATGAGCAACGCGTGTGTGGCGTGTGAGGCAGGCGCGACGAACGCACTCGGCGACGACGCGTCGGGCGTCGATACGATGTGTGACCCCACCCTCTGTCTCGTCGATCAGCGGGTGCTCATGAACGCGTGTGTGGCGTGTGCCGCCGGCAGCACGCGTCCCGCCGGTGACGACGCCACGGGCGGCGACACCGTCTGCGACATCACCCCGCTGGTCTTCGACCTGCGCGGACGAGCCTTCATGTACACCGAGGGGCTGATCGAGGACTTCGACGAGGCCGCGAGCTTTCCGCTCACGCTCGGTGGAATCACCGCCACCCTGACCGCGAGCCGAGGCGTGCTGAATCAGACGGCGGGCGGGTTTGGCGTCAACTCACCGGGCGGCCTCGACGACAGCGACAGCGTCGACGGTGACGCGGGTGCCGAGACCGTCACGATCACGTTTGCGACGGACGTCGTCTTTCGTGGCGTGGACGTCTCGGCCATCTCGGCCGGGGACGCAGGAACGATGACCCTCGCAGGAGGTACGCCTATCGACTTCTCGGCTTCTGGCTTCGTCGACGCGGGCTCGTTCTCGTTGACCGCAGGGCAGGCGGTCGTCATCTCGCACGTCGCGGGCAACGGCTTTAATCTGGACGCGATTCAGGTCAATCCATGAGCCGATCGTGACGCAAGTCTCATGGCCGCGGCAGAGCTGAGGAAGAACCGCTAGAGTCTCCGCGATGGCACGCTGTACCGCCTCCCTGTTGCTCTGTCTCGCGCTCGCCGGGTGCGTAGGGGAGACCACCCCCGAGACCTTCGACGTCGTCGAACGAGCCGTCGGTGATCGAACCCCGAGGCCGGGATCGTGTGACGAGATCGGCCCCGCTCGATGCCTCCTGCCGTGGCCGTCGAACACGTACGCGCGGGTCGACGATTCCACGGCGACGGGGCTCCGGCTCGATGTCGACGTGCGGGCTCTCAACACCAGGGATGATCCTGCGTCGCTGACTCAGGCCGACGGATTCTCCCGGGTCTCGCCGCTGCTCGCGGTCTTCGAGGCGCCGCTGCAAGAGGCCAGCCTGCGCGCTGGCATTCACTTGTTTCTCGTGCAGGCCGATCACCCGAACCGGCTCGAAGAAGTGCCGCTCCGCGTCGAAACCCTCACGAACGAGGACGACGACAACACGCTCCTGCTCGCCGACCCGATGCGGGTGCTCGAGCCCAACGCGGACTACCTCGTCATCGTCACCGACGACCTGATGCGCCAAGACGGTGTCGCCATCGCGCCGTCGCGGGGCACGGAGGTCGCGCTCCGGCTGGTCGAGCCCGCTTCGGCGGACGAGGCCGCCATCGCCGGCTACCACGCGCCGAGCGCGGATTACCTCGCGGAGCTCAGCGTTGACCCGACGACGGTTCTGCGCGTCTGGGATTTTACGACGCGGAGCGCAGAGAACGCCCGCGCTCCGCTCGCGCACATGCGGGCCGAGGCGATCGCTGCGCCGGTCACTGCGGTCATCGAGCGCATGGAGATGTCGACCGACCCGAGCATCGCCATGACCGTCGTGGGACGCCTCGAGGGATTGCCGACCTGGCTCGACGGCTCCACGGGGTACGTCGCCGGCCCGGACGGACTGCCGGCTGAGCAGGGCACCACGGGCGCGCCCTTCCGGGTGCTCGTGCCGGCGGGCACCGAGGACTACCGCTTCGTGATGTACGGACACGGCACCGGCGGTAACGAGCTCGACAACGCGTTCGACGCCGATCTCGCCTCGCGCGGAATCGCCAAAGTGAACATTCGCTTTCAGGGGTGGACCGACGCGGACGTGCTCTTGACCTTCAGCAACCTGCAGCAGATGGCGGCGGGGAGCTTCGCAGCGGCGAGCTTTCTGGCCGAGTCCATTGCTCATGGAGCGGCGATTCAGCGGGCGATGACCGGGGTGATCGGCGACGCGATCGCGGCCGAGATGATCGACGGCATGCCCAACCCAGCCGCTGGACGCCGACCCACCGGTCGACCGATGTGGGTGGGCGGCTCGCTCGGCGGCACGACCGGCGTGATCTACGCAGCGGCTGATCCGGAGATCCACTACGCCGTCGTCAATGTTCCCGGCGCCGCCTGGGCCCAGTGGGTCTGGCATTCGGTCACCTTCGAGTTGATCCAAGGCCTGCTCGGCCTCCGATACTCGGACATCGTCGACCTCGCTACGGCGCTCACGATCGGGCAGATCAACCTGGACATGTCCGACGGGGCGTCGTGGGTCGATCTGCTCGAGGACAACCCGACCGCGTTCCTGGTTCAGGAGAGCATCGGAGACCCCGTGCTGCCCAACCCGGGCACGGAGATGGTGGCGGTGGCCACGGGCGCCGCGCATGTCGGAGGCGTGCTCGAGCCGATCGAGGGCATCGAGCTCGCAGACGAAGTCATCGACGGCAGCGCGATCACGCAGTTCTGGGCGCCGGACGGCGACATGTTCGAGGTCCACGGTTTCGCCGCGCGAGACTCCATGGCGGGCATCGCTGCCCGGGAGCAGATCCTCGAGTTCGTCACGACCGGGCTCTTCGAAGGGCGCTCACGCATCGTGGCGCCGTCGAGCTGCCCGGCCAGCGGTTGCGATTTCGGTCGCTGACCGCGCAAGATACGTTCGGAGGAGCTGACGTGGTTTGGATCATCATCGGCCATCGGACCAAGACCGAGCGGGTGCCCGACGGACTCGTCGTCGAGCGCCGCTGTACCTCGTGCGGTGAGCGGGCGAAGTTCTACGAGCGCAAGGCGGTTCGCACCTTCCGGCTCTACCTTCTGGATGTCTTCGACTACGACAGCCAGCGCGTGATGGCCTGTGGGGCGTGCGGGGCTCACTACGCGACCGATGAGCATGGGGAGCCCTCGCGAGAGTCGGCCTCGGGCTGGCAAAACGCGCTCGCGTCCGCTGCCGGCCAGGTGAAGGACGCGGCTCAGAAGGCGGGCGACGCGCTCGCGCCCGCCTGGGAGCAAGCGAGCGACAATGCGCGCGACCTCCTCGACGACGCGCGCGACGGGCTCGCCCCCCTCGCGCGCAAAGCCAGCGCGGAGGTGGGCGATGCCTTCAGGCGGCTGCGGGTCGAAGACGAGCCGGAGCTGCCGGAGTCAGCCCGCGAGAAGGATCCTCTGAAGGCAGACGTGCTCCGAAGATTCGAGGAGCTGGAACGGCGCATGAAAAAAGAGGCGGACGCGGACGACTGAGCCAGCGAGCTCGTCGTCGCATACGCCTCGTGTGGCGACGGACTCGAACGAGCCGTCGCCCGATCGAGATCACGCTGACGGCGGGACAAACGCGGCGGTGATGACCTCGACCCGGTTGGTCGTCGAGGCGACCCGGATCGCCTTCGCGGGGGCGTAGTCCGGGTCGTCCTCCCAGGCCTTTGCGGCGTCGACGGTCGGGAACTCGATCATGACCAGCGCGTGGCGATCACCGGCGAACCACTCGGCCGGGCCTCCAGCGGCGAGCACCTTGCCGCCGTGCTTCTGAATGGTCTGCATGATCACCGGAAGGCTTCCCGGGTTGTACTTGGCGAATTCGTCGGGGTCGGAGACGTCGTATGACGCGATGAGGTAGGCAGCCATGTCGTGGGTCCTTTCGTTACGTAGCGAGCTGCCGACCCTATCGGTTCGCTCGCGCGCGGTGAACCGCCAATGATCAAAATTTCAAGGTGCCGTCCGCTTGGCGGCGAGCAGGCCGAGGAGCACGGAGTCACGCCACTCGCCCCCCATGTACCACCGTTCAGGGAGGTATCCCTCTCGCTCGAATCCGAGCCGCTCCAGAAGTTTTAGGGAAGCTAGGTTGTCGGGATCCACGTCGGCTTCCAGGCGGTGGAGCTCCAGCTCCGAAAACGCATAGTCGAGCGCGATCCCGACCGCTTCGCTCCCGTAGCCCTTGCCCCAGTGAGCGTGCGCGACCGCGAAGCCGAGCTCAGCGCGCGCGTTTCTTCGGTCGATGGACCAGAGCGTGACCGTGCCTACCAGGCGATCGCTCTCGGTGAGCGCGCTCCCCCATTGGTAGAGCGTGTCTTTCGCCGCGAGCGCCCTCACCTCCTCGATGAACGCCGCCGCGGCGGCTCTATCGTCGAGCGGACGGCCCATGAACGCGGTCACCCTCCGATCACCGAAGAGGGTGACGAGATCAGCTTCGTCGCCCGTCACCATGGGCCGGAGCGTGAGTCGTGAGCCGCTCAGCGTTGGGAGCTTCTGCATGGTTGTACCTGCCTCGAGTGGCGCGCCGGCGCGGAGGAAGTTGCGACGGACGTGACCGTAGTGTGGGGGTGGGTAGCTTCTTCACAAACATTCAAGTTCGCACGGGCGCAGAGGGGCGCGAGGCGATCGTGCGGGCGCTGAAGACGGCGCTCGGCGCCGGTCGCACCGATGTCGACCGTACGGTCGTGGTCCGCGGGGTTGATGCGGGCGGCTGGGTAGCCATCTACGACAGCCACACGGAGTCTCAAGATGGCCGAGCCCTCGACGCGCTGGCGACACTGGCCTCTTCGGCGGCCAAGGCCCCAGCGTTCTCAGTCCTCGTGCACGACAGCGACGTCCTGCTCCTCGGGCTCTTCGAAAGCGGCTCGCTCGAGGATCGCTTCGACTCCTGGCCGGACTACTTCGAGCCCTGCACCGCGGCTCGAAAGAAGGAGGTCGCTGGCGATGTTTCCAAATGGGCGCGCCTGCTCCCGCCCGGCGCTTCGGAAGAAGAGCTGCGGGTGATTCTGACCCGTGACGACATGCGCGCGGAGCGCACGCTGCACGACCTCGCGACGCTGCTGGGCGTCGAGGTCAGCCGGGCGCGGGTGGGGTTCCGTTATCTCGAAGAAGCAGACCGCGATGATCCGGGCACGATCGTAATTCGAGCCCGGGCCCGAGAGCGCCCGGTCTGGGAGGGGGACGCCGGAGGGCCTCCCGTCTTCGTCGCGCCTCCCGACCTGGCGGTGCCCACGGCGTCGGCGGTCGGGGACACGTTGCGCGTCTCGGTCTCTACGCTCAACCAGGGCGGGCCCTCGCGTGGGCTCCGGTTCGCCGCCTGGGGTTCGGCGATCACGGACGGGCTGGTCGCGGTGAGCGCGGTGGAGCTGCTCCTCGGTGGAGGCCTGCCGGCTGGCTTGGCTCGTCACGAGCTGGCGCGCGCGAACTCGGGCGGCGGAGACGAGATGTGGGTGGTCCGGCTTCCGTCGCAGGTGATCCCGGCCGGGCCGGCTCCCTCGGAGATGCCCGTCGGCGGCGATGGGCAGGGCTGGCAAGCGGCGCAGAGCCGAGGGCGAGTTCACGTCAACGTGATCGGTGAGGCACTTCAGGTCGGCAGCGGTGAGCTGCACGTTGGCGTGACCTCCCTGGAGCATCCGGAGGTGCAGGCGACGATGAGCTATCGCGTGCGCGTTCAGGCACCGCTCTGGAAACCTCTCCGCTCCGCCCCGGCGATGCCGATGGTGCCTCAGTCCATGCTCTTGAAGCCACTCTCGGGGGCCTACGCGAGGGTGGCATTGGCGGTTCTGGGGCCCGGGGCATCGCGAGAAGTCCAGGGAGCGGAAGCCGTTCGGCTCCTCGAGGAGCTCGTCGAACTCACCCATTTCGAGGGGCCGCTCCACCAGCAGGTCTTTCTTCCTGAGCCAGGAAAGAAGCCACGCTCGAAGACGCACCAGCGCTGGCCGAAGTCGGGCGTCGACGCTCACCTCGGCGTCAGTTCAGTTTTCTGTATCGAGGGTCGGCCGCCGCCACCGCCCACGCAGCCGGACATCGCCGAAATGCTCGAACGCATGGCCAGCGGCGGTGGGGGTTCGCGCACCGAGTTGGGCCTCATCGTCGGAGCCAAGATGTTTGCGCCGCCGGAGCGTGAGCAGGCCCTCGTGATCGGCGTGTGGCTGCGCTCTGACGCCGCGGAGGCCGCCGGAAAGCGGGTCGGTGCCTGGCTCGCCGCGCTCTCGGAAAGCGGCGTTTTATTGCAAGCGACATGGTCGCTCGCGGGCTGGATCCCGAGCTTCGACCTCTCGAGCACCGAGTACGAGCGAGCGTGCGGCATCCACGGGATGGGCACCGATCTCGCATGGTGCAAACGCTACCTGCGATGGCCGGGGCGAGGGCGGATCTTCCTCAGCGCGGAGCATCTCTCACGACTCGATTCGTCGGTGCTCTCTCGGGTGGCTGAGCTCGAGGACGGCGCCCACGGCTCCTGGCTTCAGAAACGCCCGAGCGTGACGCGGACCGACTGGGAGGGCGCGCTCGCGGACGTCCTGCCGGGGCTCTGCGACGTTCCCGACTTCTAGCGAGGGCGTGCGTGGCGTCCGGCTCGAGGCCGAATGCGTGGCGGAGGCTAGCGGGTGCCGTCGGCCTCGAAGACGTTCGGATCGTCCTCGATCGTGTCCGACGTCGACGGCCGCATCGGAAAGTCCTCGTCGGCACTCTCGGGCACGTAGGCCTCGGACTCCGTCGACTCCTGGCCGTTCAGCTTGCGTTGAAAGCGGGTGACGAGACTCAACAGGGTCTCGACCGTGGCTCGGTGGGCGGCGTCCTTCACCAGGCCCGCGCTGATGATCAGATCGAGGCGCTCGGGCAGGTACGGCCGGACCGCGCTGGGCAGCGGCGTCGGTGCATGGGTGATCGTGGAGAGGACCTCCACCACGTTTTGGCCGGGGAACGGCATCTCCCCCGTGACCATTTGGTAGAGCACGACCGTGGCCGCCCAGGCGTCACAGCGCTCGTCGACGGACTTGCCGGCGGCCTGCTCCGGCGCGAAGTAGCGCGGCGTGCCCACCACATCGCCCGACCCGGTGATTCGATAGCTCTCGGAGTCGAGCACTCGGGCGACCCCGAAGTCGACGATCTTCACGCGGTTCCGAGACGCCAGAAGAATGTTGTCCGGTTTGACGTCGCGGTGCGCGACGCCCGCTCGGTGTGCGGCCGTGAGCCCCGCGAGGAGCTGGCGTGCGATGAAGAGCGCGTCCGCCAACGGTAGCCGCCGCTCGCGCTCGAGCCGATCGGTGAGCGACTCGCCCCGGACGAGCTCCATGACGAGGTAGGGGCGCCCGTCCGTGGTCACGCCGACGTCCCAGACCTGCGCCACGTTCTGGTGCTCTACTCGCCCCGTCGCCTGCGCCTCTGCCATGAACCGGTCCCGTGTGCGCGGCGACTCGGCGAAGGAGTGCATCAGCACCTTGATGGCGACATCACGGCCGATGCGGGTGTGCCGCGCGCGAAAGACCTGACCCATGGATCCGCGCCCGAGCTCTGAGAGGATCTCGTACTTGTCCTCGAGCAGCGTGCCGATCATCGCGTCGCCGACGGCCATCGCCTTTCGCGTCGTGTCGGTGTCTCTCAGCTCATCGCTTCCGAGCTCTTCACCGGTGATCGGGCAGGACTCCAGCCCGACCTCGTGTGGCAGCTGGCACCGGGGACACCGCGAGAAACGAGGGGCCGACACCGCCACACTTTACGCAGTTTTTGATGCGCCGGTCGAGTCTCGTCCTCGGGTCATTCGAGCCTTCGGCGATGCGAGTTCAAACGGTAGTCCCTTTGGATTATCCCCCGTGCTGGCTTGACGAACGGTGAATCTCGTGCGGAATTGGGCCTGGATTGCCAGGGCTCAGCACGCCCTCTCCAAGAGATCGATATGAGCCGAGCCGTCGCAGAAGTACAGACCGGCCCACACGCGCCGGTCGGCGCGGTGGTGGCGGATCGAGTGATCGCCGTAGCCAAAGCGCAGCGGTGGCTGGGGCTCGACGTCTTTCGGTTCTTCGCGGTCCTGATGATGGTCCAAGGGCACGTGTTCACGACGTTGCTCGACGCGACCACCAAGGCTCAGGGGTGGTATCCGCACCACTCGGCGTTTCACGGCTACACGGCTCCGATGTTCCTCTTCGGGGCGGGGCTCGCCTTTGGCTACACCACGTTCAAGAAGTGGGACGACCACGTCGCCGGCGGGGCCTTCGCCTGGAAGCGCTACAAACGCTACATCTGGCTGCTGGTGCTCGGCTACGGGCTGCAGCTTCCGACGCTCTCCCTGACCGGCCTTTTCTCGATGGACGATCCGTCGCGCATCGCGCGGTTCTTCTCGGTCAACGTGCTGCAGCACATCGGCGTCAGCCTCGCGATCGCGCAGGTGCTGGTCAAGGTGCTCAAGAGCCGCCGCGTGTTCGTCGCCGCGCTCGCCGTGTTGTCGGCGGTCTGCGTTTTTGCGGCACCTTGGATCTGGGCGCTCGACGTGAGCGACCTGCCTGTCTTCATGCAGGGCTACATCAACGCGGCGGGGCACGAGGTCGTCAATGACGCTGGCGTGGCCCGCATGGTGGGCCGCTCCTACTTCCCGCTCGTTCCATGGGCCGGCTTCACCTACGCCGGCATCATCATCGCGTACCTCGTGGGGCTCGGCGGCTCGGCCAGCTCCATCAGTGAGCGCGCGGCGTGGCCGTTCCTGGGCATGGCACTGCTCTTCATGCTCGTGCCGATCGGGATCGATCGCCTCGGTCCGCTGCCTTGGCCCGTGCACAACTTCTGGAAGACGAACCCGCTCTTCTTCTTCTGGCGCCTCGGCAACATCCTGCTCGTGCTCGCCCTCCTCTGCCACGCAGAGAAGTTTGCGAGAGCCAGAGGCTGGCTGGACCCAGAAACGGGCTGGCGCATTCTGCGTGCGGTCCTCCCGTGGGTGAAGCTGATCGCCGCCGAGAGCCTCGTCATCTACGTCGCGCACCTCCTGGTGCTGCACGGCTCCGTGCTCGCTCCCGGGCTCACGCGGACGGGGGCCATCGCGTCTCACGGGCACGGCCTCGGTATGGCGACGTTTGTCGCCCTGGCGATCACCGGCTTGATGCTCGTCGTCTCGAAGGCCTGGTCGGAGCTCCGCAAGCAGAAGCGCGCCTACTTGATCGTTCAGGGAACGATGATCGGCGCGATCGTCCTTCTCGCGCTGACGCGCTGAGGCTCAGCCCTTGCGCTGACCGGGGATCAGCGGGATCGCCATCGTGTCTCGGTCGAACGGGTCCTCTGGGGTGAGCAGGGGAGGCCGCTGCCGCTTCAGCGGCACGAGCTCATCTGGCGGCAGGTCGCGCGGCGGCATACCGAGGCGTTCTCGCGCAGTGCGTACGCTCTCGCCGAGCGGCTCGGCGTCCGTGGGTTCGGCGACGCGCCGCAGCACGCGAGCGAGGGCTCGCACCATCTCCCGCGCCGATCCCCACCGCCTGCGGGGATCGCGCTGAAGGGCGCGCTCGATCGCCTCGATGAGCGCGGGAGGCAGGTCTGGCCGGATGTCGCTGAGGGGCGGGACCTGGCAGGCGACGATGTTGCGCAGGGATTGGATGTCGGTCTTGGCCTTGAAGAGGTTGCGGCCGGCGAGGATCTCCCAGAGCACGATCCCGAGCGAGAAGATGTCCGACTGTGCGCTGGCTTCGAGACCGTCATCGATGAGCTCGGGGGCCACATAGGCGGTCTTGCCCTTGACCATCTCGGGGCGGGTGATCCGGGCCCGGTCCATGGCGCGGGCCAGCCCGAAGTCGGCCAGCTTCACGATCCCGTTGAGGCCGATCAGCACGTTCCCGGGTGTGACGTCGCGGTGGTAGGTCGGGACTGAGTTGCCCCAGGGATCGGTGCGCCCGTGGGCCGCGTGAAGCCCCCGGAGGGACTCGATTCCGATCGCCGCCGTCAGGTGCCAAGGCGCATGCCAGCCGGCCTCTTTGTAGGACTCGGACCAGCGGCCGAGGTCGACGCCCTCGACCCACTCCATCACCAAGTAGTAGTCGCCTCGCTCGTCCGCGCCGAAGTCGTGGAGTTGCACGACGTTGGGGTGATCGAGCGACGCGCCCACGCGCGCCTCCTCGACGAACATCTGCACGAACTCGTCGTTGTGGGTCAGCCCACCGAGGATTCTCTTCACCGCCACCGGGCGGATGAAGCCGGCGGCGCCGCGGGTTACGGCCCGCCAAACGATGGCCATGCCACCAGCGCCGGACTTCTCGACGAGCTGATAGCGACCCGCCAATACCCTGCCTGCGGCGTCGATCACCGTCGGGAGCATAGCACCCACTTTGGCCTCGACATTGCAGACGTCCCTGTCGCGTGGCATGAGCGCGCCGCATGCGACGAGATGACATCCGAAACGTGGCGATCATTGCTCACGTCGATCACGGCAAGACCACCTTGGTGGACGCGATGCTTCGGCAGACCGGCGTCTACCACGAGAACGCCGCCGTGGAGGATCGGGTTCTGGACTCCGGAGACCTGGAGAAGGAGCGCGGAATTACGATCCTGGCCAAGCAGGCCTCGGTCCGGATCGCCGGGGTGAAGGTGAACATCATCGACACGCCCGGTCACGCCGACTTTGGCGGCGAGGTCGAGCGCACGCTCCAGATGGCCGACGGAGCGGTGCTGCTCGTCGATGCCGCGGAGGGCCCGCTCCCTCAGACCCGCTTCGTGCTCGGCAAGGCGCTCGAGCTCGAGCTGCCGATCATCGTCGTCATCAACAAGATCGACCGCGAGGACGCCCGGCCCGAAGAGGTTCTCAACGAGGTCTTCGATCTCTTCTGTGAGCTCGAGGCCAGCGACGAGCAGGCCGACTTCCCCGTGCTCTACGCGATCGGCAAGAACGGCACCGCGAAGAGCGCGCTCGAGGACGAGGACCGAAACCTCAAGCCCTTCTTCGACGTCCTGCTCGAGCGGGTTCCGGCTCCCGAGTGTGACCCCGACGCGCCGGTCTCGATGCTCGTGCACGACATCAAGCACGACGAATACGTGGGCCGGCTCGCCATTGTGCGGGTCGCGGCCGGCAAGATCGGCAAGGGAACGCAGGTCGCCGTCATCGGGGAGGACAACACCAAGCGCGCTCGCCTCGCCGCGGTCTACGGCTTCGAGGCGGTCGGCCGTGTGGAGGTCCCCGAGATCACGGCGGGCGATATCTGCTGCGTCGCGGGCCTCGAGGACGTGCAGATCGGCGACACGATCTGCGACCCGGAGAACCCGGTCGCGTTGCCTCGGATCTCCGTGGAGGAGCCCACCCTCAAGGTGGCCATCCACGTGAATACGTCCCCGATGGCCGGCCTCAGCGGCAAGTGGGTCACGTCGCGACACCTGCGCGAGCGCCTCGAGAAGGAGACCCGACGAAATCTCGCGATGCGCTTCGAGCCCACCGACGAGCCGGATCGCTTCTACCTCTACGGGCGTGGCGAGCTGATGATCGCGGTCCTCATCGAGACCATGCGCCGCGAGGGCTACGAGCTCGCCGTTGGCATGCCCGAGGTGGTCACCCGGGAGGTGAACGGCAAGACCTGCGAGCCCGTAGAGCTCGCCGTGATCGACGTGCCCGAGGAGTATGTCGGCGCGATCACGACCAGCCTGGGCGGGCGCAAGGGCCAGATGATGAAGATGGCGAACCTCGGGTTCGGCCGTGCACGCATCGAGTTCCGTGTGCCCTCGCGAGGCTTGATCGGCTTCCGGACGAATTTCCTGACCATGACGCGCGGCACCGGCCTGCTGAACACGCTCTTCGACGGCTGGGAGCCCTTCTCAGGTCCCATGCTGCGCCGGCCCAACGGCGCCATCGTCTCCGACCGGCGCGGCGCTACGACGCCCTACGCGCTCTTTCATCTGCAGCCTCGTGGGGTGCTCTTCGTGCCGTCTCAGGCTCAGGTCTACGAGGGCATGATCATTGGCGAGCACAACCGCGAGAACGATCTCGTCGTGAACGCGACCCGCGAGAAGAAGCTCACGAACGTGCGCGCCGCGGGACGAGACGAGAACGTTGTGTTGTCGCCCCCACGACTGGTCTCCATCGAGGCCGGGCTCGAGTGGATCGACCGCGACGAGCTGCTCGAGGTGACCCCCGACCAGCTGCGTCTGCGCAAGAAGATCTTGGCCGGCAACCGGCGACCCAAGCGCGACGCCCCGAAGAAGAGTTGAGGCCAAGCAATCTTTGGTTTAGGACATCGTCGATGGGGATGAAGCACAGGATTCGCCACGGCCTCGAGTTGCCGATGGCGAGGAAGGTCATCGAGAAGGCGATGGAGGGCTACGCCGCCCGGTTTCCGGACTACCACCCGCGCTTCGTGTGGCGGTCCGACACCGTCGGCGAGCTGAGCTTCAAGGCCAAGGGGCTCAGCGTCGCGGGCGACCTCGAGATCATCGGCCCCGAGGTCACCGTCGACATCGAGGTCCCTTTCATCTTCAGGGTCTTCAAGGGTAAAGCGCTCAAAGTCATCGAGAGCGAAGTCAACACCTGGGTGGCGAAGGCCAACGGCGGCGAGCTCGATTGAGCCCGCTCTCGGAGCTCCTCTCACCGCCCGACGTGTGGCCGCACGAGGGCGTCGCCGAGTGGTGGAAGAAGGCCGCGCCCTTCGCCAGCCGCGGAGAACCACGCGACCTCGCCCTGGCGCTCGGGATCCGCGCCGACCGACTCGCGTACGCCTTCGCGGGCGGCTACCTCGCCGCGCTGGCGGCGCTCTTTCCACCCGAGCGAGAGCTCCGGCCGGGCGCGCTTTGCGCGACGGAGGCCGGCGGCGTGCACCCGTCGGCGATCCAGACTCGCTTCGCGAACGGGCGCGTGACCGGCGACAAGACATTTGTCACCTTGGCGCATCACGCAGAGGTACTCTACGTGCTCGCCAGGGAGGGTGAGCGGAGCGACGGACGGGCGCAGCTCGCGCTCGTGAAGGTCGAAGCAAAGGGCTCCGGCGTAGAGGTGAACGCGCTGCCCGAGCTGCCCTTCGTGCCGGAGATCGGGCACGCGGCGGTGAGGCTCGACGACGCGCCCGCGCTGCGGCTCGATGGCGACGGCTGGAGCGACTACGTGCGGCCGTTCCGTACCGTGGAGGACGCACACGTGCACCTCGCCTACCTCGCCTGGCAGCTCGGGAACCTGCGCCGCTGGGACGCGGACGAGGCGCTCATCGAGGAGGGCCTCGGCATCGTCGGTGCGCTCCGCGACGTCGCCATCGCGGACCCGGCGCGGGCCGAGACGCACCTGGCCTTAGCCGCGGTGATCAAAGCGACCGCGACGTTCTCCGAGGCGGTCGACTGGAGCTTGGCGCCGGCCGTGGAAGCGCAGCGGTGGCAGCGAGACGCCACGCTTCTTCGGGTCGCCTCCAAGGCCCGCGAGAAGCGGCGGCTTCGGGCCTGGCAGGAGATCAGAGCAAGAGGCGCAGCGCCAGCGCCACGATGAAAGCGAGCGCTCCGAGCGCGAGCGTCAGGGCGATGAGTGAGAGCGCGCGAGGGCGCGAGCTTTCGGGCGCCATCTCGGGTTGACTGAGCCCGGCGCGGTAGGCCTCGAGGGCTTCCTTGGGGAACGGGCGTCCCAAGGTCGCGGGGATGCCCAGCGGCTTCGGAGCGGCGCCGTAGAGCTTCGTCGCGTCGAGCGAGAGATCGGCTCCGGACGGGGCCTCGACGTGGTGGTCGCTCGTGATCGGAGGGGCCATCTCATCGACGACCCGTTTCCTGCGCTGGGGCAGCCGCACGTCGATCTCGGTTCGGCTCTCGAGCTGCGCCTCTCGCGCCCTGAGCTGCTGCGCCATGCCGTCGAGCGTCTCGGCGACCTCGCCGGCGTCTCGGGGACGCTCGAGCGGGCTCTTGCGGAGGAGCGTCTCCACGAGGTCGTCCAGCGCCTTCGGGATCGGTCGCCAGGGCGCTGCCTCGGTGAGTCGCGGCGGCCGCTTCTTGACCTGCGCCTCGAGCGTGCGCCAAGCGTTCCCTGTCTTGAAGGGCGGCGCGCCGACGAGCATCTCGTAGATGAGGATGCCCAGCGCGTAGAGATCGGCCGTCGGTCCCAGCGGACGCCGGGTCGCGGCTTCCGGGCTCATGTACATCGGCGTGCCGAGCACCCGATTCTCCTGGGTGAGCGAGTCGGAGGGTGGCAGCCGGTCGTCGATCAGCTTTGCGATCCCGAAGTCGAGCACCTTCACCGTGCCGTCGTCCGAGAGGAAGACGTTGGCCGGCTTGAGATCGCGGTGCAGCACGCCGGCCTCATGGGCGGCGCGCAGTCCGCGCGCGATCGCGGCGGCGGTCTCCATGGCCTCCTCCACAGCCATCGAGTCGCTGCTCGCCAGCCGCTCGGCGAGGCTCTGCCCATGCAGCATCTCCATCGCGATGTAGAGCTCTCCGGTCTCATCGTCGGTGCCGCAGTCAAAGAGCGTGACCACATGCGGGCTGGTGATGCGACCGGCTGCCCGGGCTTCTCGGAGAAAGCGCTGCGTGGTCACGGCGTCGCTGCGTCGCTCAGGCCGAATGACCTTCACCGCGACCTGCCGGTCCAGGCCGATCTGCTCAGCCTCATAGACTTTGCCGATGCCGCCCTGACCGAGCAGCCCGACGATTCGATATCGCCCTGCGACCGTCCGTCCGCTCAGCGAGACCGGCTCTTTCGGAGGCCGGCCCTGGGGTGGTTTCTTGCTCGTCACCGTCGTGAGTCCCCACGCTTGGGAGGAACAAGATAGCAGACCGCGCCTGCGCAGCGCGTGGGCTCAGAGCTCCCGCGGGTAGATGATGCTGGAGAGGGACCAGCCGCCTCGAGCGCCCACCGCTTCCTCCCACGAGCCGGCCACCCGAGAGAGCAAGGCCGCGGTCCCCGTCTTCATCGGAGCGTCGTGCCCAGAGAGCCAGAGGAGCGTCTCCTCCCACCCGGGGTTGTGTCCGAGGAGCAGCACCGTCGAGACGCTCGCCGGGACGCCGCAGAGGGCGTCGCGTACCTCGTCGATGCCCGCGTGATAGAGGTCGGGCAAGAAGGCCGGGGGGGCCTCGAAGCCGAGCGAGGTTTTCATGCGCGCGAAGGTCTCGACCGTTCGAGAGGAATCGCTGCTGAGCGTTTGTTCGGGGACCCAACCGAGCCGGGCCAGCTCCGCCCCGACCTTGGGAGCGTCTCGGCGCCCTCGCTTGTTGAGGGGGCGCTCGTGGTCGGTCGGGGCGCCGGACTTCCACGAGCTCTTGGCGTGCCGCATCAAGATGATGCGCCGGGAAGGGGGGGCTACCATCTGCGTGAGCCGTTGCGCTCGCGATCGCCGGCTCGTCCCCGTCGGTCTCGCTCCCACTGGCGCTCTTCTCGGGGCGCCTGGCCTCGCTCATCGCGGGTCGGGGGCGGAGCTTGCTGCCACGGCTCGGGCAGGGCGGGCTCGGCCTCGCGTCGCCTTCGTGGGCTGGGCCTGCGAATCCGGGTCGGCGATGCCTCACCGAAGTTGACGACGAGCTCGTAGGCCCCGAGCTGGTCTGGGCGCGCGGAGCCCGCCTCGAGGATGAAGGTGCCTGTGACCCGCGGGTAGTAGACGATCTGCGCGTTGGTCTCGCCGGGCATGGAACCCGTGTCATCGTTGACGGCGAGCAGCCGTCCGTTGGCGTTTCGAAGGACCAAGTACGGGTCGAAGGCCTCGCTCATGACCCAGATGTCCACGCGCTGACCCGCCGTGAGTTGCACGGTCACCCGATCGGTGAACGCGCCGTCCGAGCGGGTCTCGTCACCCTCGGTGAGCGCTCCGCTGTGGGTGCCAGCGCCTACCGCCTCGAGGCCGATGGAACCCGACGCCGCGTCGTCCGCCGCGCACAGATCCTGACCGTCCAACATGCCCTGACACCACTCGCCCGCGGTGGTGACGGCGGTGGCGCCGATCTGAACCGAGCGCCGCAGCGAGATGACGGAGGTGCGTGCGCGGTCACAGATCTCGGAGCGGTGCTCCCCTGGGCACGCGCAAGAGGTCTCGACGTACTCCTCGCAGGAGGCGGTCTGGGTGGCGACGTCGGCCGCCGTCGCTGGCGGCGGGGCGTCGTCGAGCTCGTCAGCGCTGGCGCCCCCGAAGTGATAGCCGGCGAACCCCGTCGCCGTCGCGATCAGCAGCGAGAAGACAAACATGGCAGCTGCCATGATCAGGAGCGGCCCGCGGCTCGATCCTCCGGAGGGGCCAGGCGGCTTCTGCGAGTGCTTCTGCGACGCGACGTGGGCGACGGAGGGCCTCGCGCCGTCGGCCTCGAGCGCCCCCTTCGCGCGCCTCCCGCCGAGGGCGTCGATCATCGCCTGCGCGCTCGGGTACCGATCGGCGGGCGACTTGGACATCGCCTTGGCGACCACGGCGGCCAGCCCAGGGTCGACGGCAGGGTTCACGACCCGCGGGTCGATGGGGTCATCGGACAGCACGGCGCGGATCAGGTCCGCGTTTGGCCCCGTGAAAGGCGGCTTTCCGGTGAGCATGCCGTAGAGCAGGACGCCGGCGCCGTACACGTCCGTGCGCGCGTCGACCGTCTCGCCTTTCAGCTGCTCTGGCGCCGCGAACCGAGGCGTACCGATCATCTCTCCGATGGCGGTCAGCTTTCGATTGCTGGGACCGTCCCGCAGCTTCGCGACGCCGAAGTCGAGCAGCTTGACCATCTCGTCGCCGCCGGCGAGCGAGACCAAGAAGACGTTCGCCGGTTTCAGGTCTCGATGCACGATGCCGGCCTCGTGGGCCGCCTGCAGCGCGTCGAGGAGCTGCACGGTCAGTCGCACGGAGCGGGGGACCTCGAGCATGCCGTCGCGCGTGAGCACGTCGACGAGCGCTTCCCCGAGCAGCCGCTCCATGACCAGGAACGGCGGACCGCCTTCGGGGAGAACGAAGTCTGTGACGTCGACGATGTGCGGATGCCCGAGCACCGCTGCCGCGAGCGCCTCGCGTCGGAACCGCTCCAGGATGTTCGGGGACTTCGCGAGTTCGGGGATCAGGACCTTGAGCGCGCACCGCCGCCCGAGCTCCACCTGCACGGCGTCGTAAACGCGGCCCATGCCCCCGCCACCCAGGAAGCGCTCGACGCGGTATCTGCCGTCGAGGACCTGGCCGACGAGCGGGTCTGGCCCATCACCTGGGGGTTGCGCCACGCCGCAAGGCTAACATGGTCCAGCGCCGACGGACCGACGCCGCTTTCTCGACCCGAAGGGGTGCGACTGGCGACAATCGGATCGTGAATAGAACAACTCCTTCGGTGCGATTCCGATCGGCCCTGGTCCTCTTCCTCACCGCGTGCGGTGGCGCCTCGCCGTCCGCCTCGATCACCACCGGAAGTGCGACACCGCACATCGAAGCCGACTCGGGCAGCGCCCCCACGCAGAGCGTAGAGCCGGTAGCCAGCGTCGAGGCGGTGCCACCACCCGTCGAGGCCCCGCCCGTCGAGGCGACCCCCGAGCCCCCCGCGCCGCCGCCGAGCATCTTCGACCCCCACGCCCCGATCGTCTTCTCCCCCGAGGTCGCCGCGCACGTACGGGAGATCGCGGCGCGCGTCCCCGGTCGTCGAGCGGACGTCTTCGCCAAGATCGGTGACAGCGCGACGGTGAGTCGGGCGTTCATGCGCTGCTTCGCGGAGGACGATCACCTTCAGCTCGAGGGGTGGGACGCGCTCCGGCCGGCCATTGAGCGGATCCGTGCGGCGCGCGTCGCGGGGCGCAGCTCCTTCACCCGAGAGAGTCAGGCGGCCGTGGTCGGCCGAAGCGTGCATCAGCTGATGCGCGGCTCACCCTCTCCGGTGGTCCAGGAGGTTCGGGATCTCTCGCCGCGCTACGCGCTCGTCATGTTCGGGGGCAACGACATCGAGATCGGACGCCTCGACCTCTACTCGACCCAGATGCTCGCGCTCGTCGACCTGCTGATTCAGCGTGGCGTGGTGCCGATTCTGAGCACGATTCCGCCCCGTGGGGACGACGCCGAGAGCAACCGCGAGGTCCCTCGCTACGATGCCATGGTCGAAGCGATCGCGCGCTCCCGCCGCGTGCCGCTCATCGACCTGAACCGTGCGATGCGGTCTCTGCCCCAGCAGGGCCTGGCGAGCGACGGGGTGCATCCCAACGCGCCGGTCGTCCGCGGTCGGGCGCGGGCCTGCGACTTCACCGAGCACGGCCTCCAGTACGGCATGAACGTTCGCAACCTGCTCACGATGCAGACCCTCGCGCACCTCTTCGAGGTGCTGGACGAGCCGACCCCTGCAGACGCCGCTCCAGAAGAACCGGCCGCGGTCGAGACGATCAGCGAGGCGCGGTTCTCAGCGGTCGGCACGACCCGAGGCGCCCCGAGCGAGGTCGATCGCTACGAGGCCTGCTCGCCCACCTTGAGCGAAGCGGGCCCGGAGCGTCGCTACCCGATGCACCTCGAGGAAGCGGCCACGGTGCGCGCCCACGTGATGTACGGGAGCGACGTGGACGTCGACCTGCACCTCCTGCAGAACGGCACGTGCCTCGCCCGAGGGGACCGTCGGCTCGAAGCGGAGCTCGAGGCGGGAGACTACGAGCTCGTCGTCGACACCTACGAATCCGAACGCCAAGCGGGGGACTACCTCTTGCTCGTCGAGCACTAAAAGGCTGTGATGGCGCGGCTTCGGCCGATCAAGTAAGGTCCGCGCCTCACTCCTGAGGTGTGCTTGATGTCCGTGACGCACCGTCGCATGGCAGGGGTCATCCTGCCGCTCTTCTCGATCCGTTCGCGCCATGACTGGGGGGTCGGCGAGTTGCCCGACCTCGCCCGCACTGCGCCGCTTCTCCAGCGGGCAGGCGTGCGTCTGTTGATGACGCTCCCATTGCTGGAGCCCTCGCCGGGGCAAGAGAGCCCCTACTCGCCGGTGAGCGCGTTTGCGCTCGACCCGCTCTACATCTCGCTCGACGCCGTCGAAGAGATGCAGAAGCTCGGGGGCCGAGACGCGCTCGAGCCCGACGACCTCGCGATGCTCCGGAGAGCGCGCGGCTCAGCCAACGTGCGGCACGACCAGGTTCGGCCTCTGAAGCAGCGCTGGCTCGAGCGGTGCTACGCGCATTTCCTGGAGACGGTCGACCCGGCGAGCGAGCGGGGTCGCGACCATTCTGCGTTTGTGCAAGAGCACGCGCCTTGGCTCGAGGACTACGCGCTCTTCCGCACGCTCAAGGAGCATCACCCTCAGAGCTGGCGAGCGTGGCCCGAGCCCCTGCGCAGCTGCGACGCGGGAGCGGTCGAGGAGGCGCGCGTGAAACACGCCTCGGAAATCGCGATGCGAAAGTACGTGCAGTGGGTGGCCTTCCGCCAGCTGGAAGCGGCGCGTCGCGCCCTCGCCGAGGCGGAGATCTTCATCGGAGGGGACGAGCCCTTCCTGGTCGCCGAAGACAGCGCGGATGTCTGGGCCAACCAAGACCTTTACCGTTTTGACGCAACCGTGGGCGCGCCGCCCGACGCGTTCAGCGCCACGGGACAGGACTGGGGCCTGCCGCCCTACCGGTGGGATCGGATCGCGGAGCGTGATTTCGCGCTCTTTCACGCGCGCGGCAAACACGCGGCGGCGCTCTTCGACCTGGTGCGTGTGGACCACGTCGTCGGGCTCTACCGCACCTTCAACCGGCCCGTCGATGGTGGGGATTGCTACTTCGTGCCTCACCACGAGCCCGAGCAGAAGGTTCAAGGCGAGGCGGTGCTGGCGGCGTTCAGCGCATCCGGGGCCGCGTTGATCGCGGAGGACCTCGGCGTCATTCCCGACTTCGTTCGCGAGTCACTCGACCGGCTCCAGATCCCCGGGTTTCGGGTGCTTCGCTGGGAGCAGCGGGACGGCGCCTTCCGGCAGCCAGCGGACTGGCCCGCGATCTCGGTCGCGACCAACGGCACCCACGACACCGAGACCACGGCCGCCTGGTGGGACGAGTTGCCGGCTCACGAGCGAGCCGCGATCCGGGCCATCCCCCAGATCGGGGCAGTGCCAGAGGACATCGCAGAGAGCTGGAATCACCGCGTGGCGACGGCGCTCTTCGAGGCGCTCTACGAGAGCCCCAGCCACCTGGCGATCACGCCGATTCAAGATGTCTTCGGGCTCCGCGAGCGCATCAACGTGCCCAACACGGTCGGTCCGCAGAACTGGTCATGGCGCCTGCCCTGGTCCCTGCACACGATGCAGGACGAGGAGTTCGTGGGAGCGCAGCTCGACGCGCTCGCCGAACTCGCGCGACGCACCGGCCGCGCCAGCTGAAGCGGGCCGCAAGGTCGAGGCAAGGTCGACGGCGGTTTGGAAGGGCTGCTCGAACGTGAGAGGCTGACCCCTCGATGAGTCGTGCGCGCAACCATGGGCTCGGCCTGCGCGTTCAGGTGATGGTCGTGCTGGGGACCGGCTTCGGGCTCTCGGTGCTGCTCTTGGGTTTGGTGACCACCCGGCTCGGAGCGCGGGCCATCGACCGGGAGCGGATGCAGACCGCCGAAGGCGTCGCCGACGCATTCCTGGAGGTGCAGACGATCGACGGCGAGCAGCTCGGGGGGCTGGTCGGACACGGCGGCGTGGTCGGGGTCGAGATTCTCGAGGGCGAGCTCGTCCTGGCGATTGTCGGTCGCGTCTCCCACCGGGTCGTCGACCGCACGCGCGGCTCCAGGGTCGTACGGATCCACCTCGACTCCGCGGAGCTCGACGCGACCGGCTCTCTCCCAGGCCTCCTCTTTCTCTACGTCGGGCTCACGGCGGCGGTGATCCTCCTGGTCACCTACGTGCTTCTGACGCGACTGATCATCCGACCGCTCGCCGCGCTGACCCGCGCCTCCGAGCGGATCGCCGCCGGCAAAGAGGCGCGCGTTCCTGTCGAGGGCACAGCCGAGCTCGCGCGGCTCGCCGTCTCGTTCAACGAGATGCAGAAGCAGCTGGGCGATGAGAAAGATATCTTGCGGGCCCGCTTGGAAGACCTCGAGCGCACCACGTCCGAGCTTCGGTTGGCGCAGCGGTCGCTGGTGCGCAGCGAGAAGCTCGCGTCGGTGGGCCGGCTCGCGGCTGGGATCGCGCACGAGATCGGCAACCCGCTGAGCGCGATCAGCGGTCTCGTCGAGCTCGTCGAGAGCGGAGATCTCGAGCCCGAGGAGGAGGTCGAGTTTCTCGGTCGGGTCCGCAAGGAGACCGAGCGCATCAACCGGATCATCCGCGACCTGCTCGACTTCGCGCGCGCGGACCCCGGGGAGGAGCAGAGGGACGAGGCCTGTGACGTGGCCGAGGTCGTGGAGGACGCCGTACGCCTCGTGGGGCCACAGGCGGACCTGCGGCTGGTCACCCTCGAGCGGCGCTTCGAGCAGGACTGCCCGATGGCCAAGGGCTCGGCCGGGCAGCTCGCGCAGGTGGTCCTGAACCTGCTCCTGAACGCGGCCGACGCGATCGGAGGAGAAGGAACGATCGTGCTCGATGTTTCGCGCGAGGAAGAGTGGGTCCGCTTGGTGGTTCAGGACACGGGGCCGGGCATTCCGCCCGAGATCCTCGGGCACCTCTTCGAGCCCTTCGTCACGAGCAAGCCCACCGGGGAGGGCACGGGGCTCGGCCTGGCGGTGTGTCACACGCTGGTCGGCAAGCTCGGCGGTACGCTCGAGGCGAGCAACCCGCCCGAGGGCGGCGCGCGCTTCACCGTGCTGCTGCCGCTCGCCTAGGAGGCGCTCCCATGGGTCGCACACCCTGCCCATCGCCGTGCGCGGTTCTGATACCGGCTGGCTCACAGGTTGCATCGCTCCAGTGCATGCCCCGCGTGCTTTGAAACAGGCACGGACTGGCACAAAAGGACGCAATTGATGAAGAAGTACACTCTGCTCCTCGCGCTCGCGCTCACGGTTCCAGCGGCGGCCTGCAATGACAGCCACGGTCGGGACGACGACGCGGGACCGAGGCCAGATGCGGGGCTCTCCGCCGATGCGGGGTGGAGCGTCGACGGCGGGTCCGGTTCGGACGCTGGCATGATCTGTCGCCCGCCTACTCCGGAGCGGCATCGCGCGAGCGCCGACGTGTGTCCCATGGACCGGCCGTTCTTCATGATCGAGGAGCCCTCCGAGCCCTTTTGGACCTGCACCACGCACGAGGAGTGCACCGATGGGATCAACGGGCACTGCACGGGCAACTCCTTCCACGGGTACGCCTGCTCCTATGACCGGTGCTTCTCGGACGCGGAGTGTGACAACGGCCCGTGTGCATGCCGAGGCGCGGGAGGCGGTGGAACGAACCACTGCCTCCAGGGCAACTGCCAGACCGACGCCGATTGTGGCGAGGGCATCGCGTGCAGCCCGACGCTCGGCATGTGCGGCGACTACAGCGGCACCATCGGCTATTACTGCCACACCTGTGACGACGAGTGCACCGACGACGCCGACTGCGGCGGTGCGCCATCCTACTGCGCGTACAACGAACTCTCCGGCCATTGGGCTTGCCAGGACTCGCACTGCGCAGGATGAAGCGAGCGACCGTCCTGCTCTTGATGACCTGCGGCGCGCTCGCAGGCTGCGCCGCCGACGACACGCTCGCTCGGGGGGCTCGCTACCTGACGGATCGCGATTTCCGTCGGGCTGAGCTCGAGCGCAGCGTGGTGAGCCCGGAGCGCGGATACGCGGCTCACCGTCTTGCGCTCTACGGCATGGAGACCGGGTGGGACGCGCTGCCTGTGTTCGACCCGGACGTCCGGGCCGTGACGCTGGCCGATGTGGGCGAGCCGGACGACGACCAGCCCTTCGAAGCGGTGGTCGGCCGGGGCGTCGAGCTCAGCGAGGCCGCACTCTGGGCCCTCGGTCGACGAGCGTTCGAGTCCTACCCCGTGCAGCTGAACGAGAGCGTCGGGGCGGGCACCGCGGACCTCGCGAGCGTGGAACGCTACGGGCTCTCCGTCGACGAGCGAGGGCACCTCGGAGGGCTCGTGCGCGTCCGCCTGGAGAGCGGCGCGACGCGGTTCGCGGTGACCTGTGCGACGTGCCACTCGCGCATGGTCGATGGGGTGCGGGTGCACGGGGCGGCGAGTCGTTTCGACTGGGGCGGGCTGGCGTACCGAGAGGGCGTGCGCAACGGCGGCGACGAAGAGCGGCTCGCGTACCTCGCAGCCTGGGGGCCGGGCCGGGTGGACGTGACGCCCGACGGGTCCGACAACCCCACGGCGATGGCGGACCTGCGGGCAGTCTCCCGGCAGCCCTACCTGCACTGGGCCGCGACCCTGCGGAACGACCCGATCGCGCTGGCGATCCGGATCGAGACGCTCTTGATCACCTCGCTCGGAGAGACCGTTCGACCACCGCGGGAGCTGGCGTTGGCGCTGGCTCTCTACGTTTGGTCACTCGGGCAGGACGGTCGGCCCGCCGATGACGCCGCTCACCCGGAGGGGGCGCAGCTCTTTGCCCGCGAGTGCAGCGCCTGCCACGGCTCCGACGGGGAGGTCATGCGCGCTCGCATGCGTGTCGCGGATGTCGGCACGGAGATGTCGGTTGGCCTCTCACCCACCCGAGGCACGGGATACTACCGAGTGCCGAGCCTGTGGCGGATCGCCCAGCGCACTCCGCTCTTGCACGACGGCAGTGTGCCGGACCTCGGATCGCTCCTCGACCCAGGGCGGATCGCGACCGCTCCGGGCCACGAATACGGCCTGAGCCTATCCCCAGCGCAGCGGGAGGCCTTGATCCGGTATGTCCGCACCATAGGACGGCCGTAACCAGGTGCGCGTTGCACAGACGTAGGCATCGGTTATCAGTTTCGAGTGCGCGCGCTCGCTTTCTTCTTGGTCTCGGCTCTTCCCCTATTGGCCCTCGCTCAGCAGACGCCCGCTGAGGCTTGTCGCGCTGACGCCGACGCCTGTGTCGCCGAGGCGACAGGGCTCCTGGAGTCCGATGAGAACCTCGAGCGCGCAGTGGCGCTCTATCGCGTCGCCTGCAACCGCGGGCAGTGGGAGGGTTGCCGTCGCCTCGGGGTGCTCTTCGCCGTCGGGCGCGGCGTCAACCGCGAGCTTCCTCGCGCGGCGACGCTCTTTGAGCTCGCCTGCGAGGGCGGCAACCAGGCCGGCTGCCTCCACCTCGGCCTCATGCGGCTGCACGGAACCGGCGTGCGTGAGGACGCCGAGGGCGGTCTTCGTCTGATCCGTGGCGCCTGCGAGGCGCGCGTGCCCCACGCTTGTGGGCACCTGGCGAGCTGTCATGCCGAGGGCACCGGCGTGCCGGTCGACGAGGCGCGGGCGGCGGTGCTCAGGCAGCAGGAGTGTGTCAACCACCCTTCCTCATGTGGCGGTACGGCGAGCGAAGCGGAGCACCGCGATCCAGCCGAGGCCCTGCGCGAGTACCGGGTCGCGTGTGAGCAAGAGCGCGACGCGAACGCGTGTCTCCGGCTCGGCGTCATGGTGCGTGACGGCTCGGGGCAGGCAGCCGATCCGGCCGCGGCAGCCGTCTGGTTCGCCCGAGCTTGCGCCGGCGGCGAGGCGGCGGGCTGCAACCATGTTGGTGGAAGCTACGAGGACGGGGTCGGCGTTCGCCAGGACCTGAGCCGCGCGGCGAGCCTCTTTGAGCGCGCCTGCGATGCTGGTTTTCAGGCGGGCTGCAGCAACTACGGCCGCATGCTCGAGACCGGTCGAAAAGTGGAGGCCGACATTGAGCGCGCTCGGTCGCTCTACGAGGCCGCCTGCGAAGCGGGCGCCTTGCTCGGCTGCAACAACCTCGGGCTCGTCTACGAGGAGGGCGTCGGCGTTCCGGCCGACGTCGGCCGGGCGGCAACGCTCTACCGGCAGGCCTGTGAGGGCGGCGCGCGTCTCGGCTGCTATCACCTCGGGCTGCTGACCGAGGAAGGCTGGGGCGTGGCGCGGAGCGTCGCTACCGTCTCCGATCTCTACCGACAGGCGTGCGACGGTTCGGTCGCCTTCGGCTGCACCTCCCTGGGGGACATGATCGCCGCTGGCCGGGGTCAACGTCAGGACCTCGCCGCCGCCTCGCGTCTCTACGCCCGCGCCTGTGACATGGGGGACGAGTTCGCCTGTGTTCACCTCGGCATCGCGTTCGAGGAAGGTCGCGGCGTCGAGCGTGCGGTCGAGGGCGCGGCTCGACTCTTCCGACACGCCTGCGACGCGGGCGAGCCGGCCGGCTGCACGCGGCTGGGGCTCCTGCATCAGCGCGGTGAAGGGGTAGAGCAGGACGACGCCGTCGCGCTGGGCCTCTTCCGGCAGGGCTGCGAAGGGGAAGACCTGCGCGGGTGCATCGGTCTCGGCTACATGCACGAGCGCGGCACGGGGGTGAACCAGGACTACACGGCCGCGCGGGCGCTCTACCAGCGAGCGTGCGACGGCGGCATGCTTCGCGGCTGCAACAACCTCGGCTTCCTCTATCTGCGAGGGCTCGGGGTCAACGCCGAACCGGCCCGCGCGGCGTCGCTCTTTCGCCGGGCCTGCGAAGGTCGCAACCCTCTGGGCTGCTCCAACCTCGGCAGCCTGACGCTCGTCGGCTCAGGCGTGGAAGCGAACCCCGCGGCCGCGGCCGAGCTCTTCGGTCGGGCGTGCACGATGGGCGCCGCCCGCGGCTGCTTCAACCTCGCGCTGCTGCACGAGAGCGGCAACGGCGTCGAAGAGGACGCCGACCGAGCGCGGGCGCTCTTCGTCCAGGCCTGCCAAGGCGGCTATCAGCGCGCGTGCGAACGGTCCCCATAGGGAGACGCGGGGAAAAATTTCCTCGTCTCCCGACTGAGCCGAGGAAGAATTTCCTCGCGACCCGCCCGCGACCCACGGATCGCCCCGGCGCGGCGCTGGCACGTTTCATGAGAGTACCGAGGCACAATGACGGCGATTCTCATGGTGTTCGGAATCGGAGTGGGCCTTGGCGTAGGACTCGCTGCGCTGCGGGCCACGGACCCGGCCCCCGCGCGTGAGCCGGTCGCTATCCACGTTCACCTCGAATCGCCCTACGGCGAGCGCCGCGACTCGGACTACGCACCCGCGGTCCAACGCGCCCTGCCGATCTCGGTGGTTCCCGCCCCGCTCCCCGCGCAAACGCCCAGGCTGCTCAAGAGTTCCGTGCCGCCCGCGCCGATCCTCCTCGGATCCCTGGTCGACGTCGAAGCCTAGCCGAATGAGAAAAGCGCGCTCGGCGCGTCGTTCCGCATCCCCCTGCGCCCGAGCCGGCGAAGGCCGTCGAGCCGGGAGGCCGGAAGGCCTATCGAACGGGTAGCAGCCCGGTCTACTCGGCTCGGATCCCCAGTCGACGGCGAAGCTTGGCCAAGCGACTCCGCTCCATCGCCAAGGCTGCCGCGGCCGCTCGGATGACCCCGCCTGACTCCTGCAGAGCGCGCGTGACCATCCAGCGTGCGAGCTGTTCGCGCGCGTCGTCGTACCCGAGCCCGTGCGGCACGAAGAAGCCGTCCTGGGTGGCGTCGAAGCGATCTTCTTGGCCTCGAATCCGCGAGGAGAGCAGCTCTGCGCCGATCTGGGTCCCCGCCTCCGCGAGCACGACGAGACGCTCGATCTCGTTGCCGAGCTCACGCACGTTGCCGGGCCAGTCATAGCGCTCGAGCCGGGAGAGCAGCTCCGGGCTGAGCCCGCCGTGGCTCTTGCCGTGTTTGTCCGCGTAGCGCTCCAGAAAATGCCGGGCGAGCACGGTGACGTCGCCGGTGCGCTCACGGAGCGGCGGCACGTCCAGCTGAATCACGACGAGGCGATAATAGAGATCCTCTCGAAACGTGCCGGCCTCGACCCGTTCTTTGAGATCGACATGGGTCGCTGAGATCAGCCTCACGTCGACGGCGAGCGGGCGCGTCGCGCCGACCGGAACGATCTCGCCGTCTTGGAGCGCTCGCAGGAGCGAGGCCTGCGCGGTCGCGGGGAGCTCACCGACTTCATCGAGAAAGAGCGTGCCGCCGTCGGCCTGCTGAAAGAGCCCGTCGCGGTCTTGGTCGGCGCCGGTGAAGGCTCCTTTTCGGTAGCCGAAGAGCATGCTCTGGAGCAGCGCGCCGTTCAGCCCCGCGCAGTTCTGAGCGACCATCGGTTTGCCTGCGCGCAGCCCGCCGTCGTGTAGCGCCCGAGCGACCAGCTCTTTCCCCGTGCCGGTCTCGCCGGTGATGTGAATCGTCACGTCGGTCTGGCGCACCTGATCGATCCGGTAGAGTACCTCGCGGAGTGCGTCCGAGACGCCGACCAGCCCCTCGAAGAGTTGCACCCGTCGCAGGCGCTCGCGGAGGGCGCGGTTCTCATCAGCGAGGGTCGCGTTCTTCTCGACCAGCCCGCGCGCCTTGCGCGCTTCCTCCTCCGCCAGGCGGTGCGCCTCGACCGCCTCGGCGACCACCCTTCGAAGGTCTTGGGACGTGAAGGGCTTCTGGGTGAAGTGATCGATTCGACACTCGTTGAGGTAGCCCTCGAGCAGCTCCGCGTCCGCCCGTCCAGAGAGCACGACCCGCCGCATCAACGACGCTGGGAAACGCGTCGCGATCTCCTGGAGGAGGTCGAGGCCCGACATGCCCGGCATGTAGTGGTCGGTGAGCAAGACCGCGACCGTGCGCTTCTCGAGGACCGCCAGCGCCTCCGGGCCGCTCGCGCAGATGATGACCTCGTAGCTCTCTCGGAGGATGCGCCGCGCCGCGCGAAGGATCCCCGGGTCGTCGTCGACGACGAGGATCGTTGCGGCCGGGTCCAGGGTCACACGCACGCGATCGGACGAATGACCCAAAACCTTGAGCCGAAAATGGCCCTGAAGCCGGAATCGCCGCCAGATCGGCCAGAGCCACCGTCGGTTGGCTGGATTCGAGGTAGGGCGGATGCGACGTCGCCACTGGCGCGTCGGGTTCTCGAGGCGACAGGCTGAAGCTCAGGATTCGAAGATCTTGCCTTCGGCGGCGCTTCCCTCGAAGGCGTTCTCGAGCGCTGCCTTCTCGGCATCGGCCGCGTCTCCTTCGACCGGCATGCCCTGAAGCTCCCGCACGATCGTCGCCGCCTGTGTGCGGTTGGCCCCAGCTCGGATCAACTCGTCGAGGGTGGCGGCCTTGATCGCCTTGAGCGATCCGAGACGAGAGAGCAGACGGGTGCGGGTCTTCGGGCCGACCCCGGGCAGCTCATCGAGGCGACTCGCGAGCCGCCGCTTCTTGCCGACCGACTTGCGCAGCTTGTTGGAGCGTCGGTGCGCTTCGTCCCGGATGACGGTCAGGAAGTGGCGTGAGGCGCTGCGCGCGAGCAAGGGGATGGCGTTCATCTGGCCGGGGAGAAAGACGCGCTCGACCTGGGTCTCCTCGCCGTCCTCGCGTCGCTCCTTGGCGAGGCCGACGACCCGGATACCTTCGATCTTGAAGTCCTTCAACACCGCGAGCGCCACGTTGAGTTGCCCCTTGCCGCCGTCGACCACGAAGAGATCGGGGAATTCCCAGCCCGCCTTTCCGTCGCGGCCCTTGGCGAAGCGACGGGCCAGCACCTCATACATCGCGCCGTAGTCGTCACCGCCGCTGACCCTGCGGACCTTGAAGGACCGATAGCGGGCCTTGTCCAGCTGGCCGTCGGTCATCGCCGTGATCGCGGCCACCGTGTCCCGCCCCCCATGATGCGAGATATCGACGCACTCGATCCGGCGAGGCAACACGTCGAGACGCAGTTTCTTTTGCAGTTCACCGAGCCGGTTATCGAGATCCTCTCGGGCTCGCGCCTTCTCCTGGAACGCGTGCTCGGCGTTCTCGGTGGCCATCTCGATGAGGCGCCGCTTGGGGCCGCGCCGCGGGACGAGCACGGTGGTCTTGCGCCCGCGCTCCTCGCTGAGCCAACCCGCCAGGCCCTCACGCGCCTCGATCTCCAGCGGCAAGAGGACCTCATCGGGGATCTGCCCGGCGAGTCGGTAGTATTCGCTCACGAAGCTAGAGACCAGCTCGTCGTCCGGCAGCGTCGCGTTGTCGAGCGCAAATGTGCGTACGGCGTTGAGGTGTCCGCCCCGCACGCGGAGCAGCCCGATCTCGACCTGATCGCCGGCGCGATGCATGCCGACGATGTCCTGGTCCACCTCTTTGACCGTCGCGATCCGCTGCCTCGTGCGCACGCGCTCGACCGAGCGCAGCTGATCTCGGTACACCGCGGCGTCTTCGAAGCGGAGGGCCGTTGCCGCGGCGCGCATGCGCCGGTCGAGGTCCTCGACGAGGGTCTCGTGTTTGCCGTCCAAGAAGAGACCGACCAGGTCGACCTGCGCCCCGTATTCCTGTCGATCCACCTCCTTTACGCAGGGCGCCGGGCAACGCTTGATCTGGTGCTGCAGACAGGGCCGGACGCGGGCCTTGAACTCGGTGTCCTTACACGTGCGCAGCTGAAAGAAGCGGTTGATCTGACGCAGGGTCTGACGGGCGCTCGTGGCCGAATCGATCGGGCCGTAGTAGCGCGCGCCATCGGGCTTGGGGCGCCTGACGACGCTCAATCGAGGCCAGGGAGCGCGTGGATCGACCCGGATCGAGAGGAAGTCTTTGTCGTCTCGAAGTTTGACGTTGTAGCGGGGCTGATGCTCCTTGATCAGCTCGTTCTCGAGGAGCGCTGCTTCCTTCTCGTTGGCGACGACAAAGGTCTTCAGGTCGCCGAGCTCTG
>Ga0114933_10001165_pt1 | contig 29900 bp, 26 predicted proteins | sample 4SBtaG_FD_89691 | JGI IMG/M metagenome (GOLD analysis project Ga0114933, IMG submission 89691) | Deep subsurface microbial communities from Kolumbo volcano to uncover new lineages of life (NeLLi) - 4SBTROV12_W25 metaG | ecosystem: Environmental > Aquatic > Marine > Volcanic | place: Kolumbo... | reverse complement strand
GTGGTGCTGGCGACCGCCGACACCGCTGAGGCGCTGGAGATCAACCACGCGAGCTGCACCAAGCAGTCCGGCAACGAGCTGCGCTTCGACTGCGACGTCGAGACCGATGTCGCCGCGACCGTCCGCATCGACTTCTGCGACGACCGAGAACGGCACGAGCTGCACGAAGGATCGATCAACGATCGACGTGCAGGGCACCTACCACACGGCTTCCTGTCACGCCCCCCTGCTGACCTGCTGGAAATACGACGTCCCGGTCTGGGGCTTGATCGAGAGTCACGACCACGAGTGGGCGGCGGTGGCCGAAAAGGGCGCCTCGTCCAACGCCAAGTCAGGATCTGACTTCACGGCTGGGGTGCTGCCCGACGAATTGGCCAACATCAGCGCCACGACCAGCATGACGCCCGTCGAGACCGAGTTCATCCTGCTGAACTATGGATGCGACTCAGGGGGCCTGGAGGCGGACCACGCCATCATCATGAATACAGATGGAGAGGTAATCTGGTACGAGGACGTAAGGGATGTCACGGGGGGCTCTGAGGCGTGGATCTACGCGATTCGAGTCGACAAGCCGTCCCAGAACGTAATGGTCGTGGTCGATAACGACTGGTACATCGAGTACGATCGCAGCGGCGAGGTCATCGCCTCGCTGGACCGCGATGCAGGGACTTCGAGGACGCGGCGGGAGTCGACCGACATGTGCACCATGATGTCTACAAGAAGGGCGCAGAGCTGTTCGTCGTGACGGCCCACGAGGAGACGTGGGAAGAAGAGGAGGAGCACGGCAGCTGCAATGGAGACGGGGACACCGACGACAGCTTCACCTACATCGTTGACGGTGTCATGGTCTTCGACTCGGCCTACAACTATGATCGCGACTGGTCGATGACCGATGCGTTTCCCGCCGAAGAGTGTCACTTCTTCGACACGTCGGCCGGTCCCGGCTACTGGCAGGGTCTCTACACCGGCAAGGACTGGGTCCACGCCAACTCGATCTTCGTTGACGCAGACGATGATTGGTTGCTCTCCCTCAACCACCCCAGCGTCGTCGTAGAGATCGATGGCTCCACGGGAGCCGCGAACTGGGCACTGCACGGTGACAACACCGAGACCGGAGAGGGAGACTGGGACATCGTCACTTCGCCGACAATCACGCCCGACGACTTCAACAAGCAGCATCACGCGTGGTGGACCGTCGACGACACGATGATGCTGTTCGACAACCGACTGGACGAGGCCGAGGACTCCCGCGGGATTGAAATCGAGTTCGACTCGGCAAACAGCGAGTTCGATATCATTGATGAATGGGATACCGGGTTCGACTGTCCGGCTACCGGCAGCACATTCGACATTCTGCCGCGAGGGAACATCCTCACGACGTGCTCAGCAGAGGGCTCCCGGAACGACAAGATCACCGAGTTCGCACGCTCGACGGGCTCAAAGGCCTACGAACTCACCCTCACCTGCGCGACGGGCTACAGCCACCACACGGTGTTGTACAGGGCTGAGCCCATTGACCTAGATTGATGTTCGCTCTGATGGCCGTCAGTTGCGGCTGCGGGCCGCTCGCCCATGGGGACAGCGATCCTATCCCCGATGAATCTACACGTTGGGACGCAGACGGTGACGGACACGAACATCCGGAGGACTGCGACGACGGCGACGCATTCGTACACCCCGACGCAGTCGAAACCTGCAATGGCATCGATGACGACTGTGACGGGCTGATCGACGACGACGACCCGTCACTGGATCAGACCACGGCGACCGCTTGGTACACCGATGCGGACTCGGATGGCTACGGCACCGACGACACGGTCGTGCTCTCCTGCGAGCCATCGGGTGTCCCGGATGGAGGCGACTGCGACGACGCAAACGACTCGGTGTCTCCGGCTGAGACGGAATCCTGCGACGGGAAGGACCAAGATTGCGATGGGGTCGTTGACAACGGCTGCACCGAGGCCCCGAACGGCGACCGCACCCTGAGCGACTCAGCCCGACTTACGGGGACCGGCGCCAAGGAGCGCCCGCATGACAAAGGCGCTGGCGGCGCATTGCTGATCGGTGAACTCGACGGTTCGCCGGGAGCCGAGGTCGCCATCACCGACACCAAGGCAAATCGGATGTTCCTCGTCTCCGGTCCGGTGACGAGCGATCTCGACCTCGACGACAGTACGCCGTCGGTTCCCCTGGCGGCCTGGAAGTTGATGGCCATGGGAGACGCGAATGGCGACGGCGCCGTAGACCTCGCAGCCCTGGGACCGGACAGCACGCTGTTCGTGCTGAACGGACCGCTATCGACGGTTGATGTGCCGTCGGCCCCGAAGCTGCCAGTCGCATCTGACGCGGCGGACGGCGGTCGCGACCTCACGGGAGATGGGGCCCCCGACCTCGTGGTGGGCTGCCCCAGTTGCTTCCACACCCTTGAGAAGGGCGACGCTGGCTACGCAGACGGCCACGTCGAGATCCACGAGTCCCCTCTCACTGAGGATGCGACATCCGAAGACGCCTGGCTGCTTTTGAGAGGCGAGTCAGGGTGGGACTTCCTCGGCAACTCGGTGTCCATGGTCGGCGACATCGACGGCGACGGACTCGACGACCTGGCCATGTCGCACGGGGGAAACGGTCGACTCGGTAATGGCCGGTACGTGCACCTGATGTACGGGCCCCTGTCTCCCGGTGTGCGCGACATGACAGCCAGTGACCCGGACATCGTGACACCGGGGTGGTCCTTCGAAGATGCTGAGATGACGGGTCGAATCGACTTCGACGGCGACGGCGTCGAAGACTTCCTCGTCTCCGGCCACGACGACGTGGTCGATCACGGCCAGGCCTTCCTGTTCACGACCGCGCCGACCGGGCAGTCCTACTACAGCGACGCCACCGTGCGCTTCGAGCACGTCGAGGACTCGACCTTGGAGGGATGCTTCCCCGGCGACCTCGACCTCGACGGCAACCAGGACCTCGTCTTCGCGGCGCACGGCACCGGCCGGACCCATGTCTTCTACGGTCCCCTCGAGGGCTCGCTCGCCGTCGAGGAATCCGATGCCACCCTGGTCGGCGTCGGGGAGCTCTCCACGGCCGGCGTTTCCATCGCCTGCGGCGCCGATCTGAACGGCGACGCCTACCCGGACCTGGCCGTCGGAGCGCCCTACGAGACCCTCGACGACACGGTGAACGGCGTCGTCTACATCGTGCCCGGGGGGCCGATCTTCGAGTGAGATCGACCGAGCGTTCCGAGAGGGAACGTTCAGGCCCGATCAGTCGGGTGAGACGCCCTCAACGTTCCGTTTGGGAACGTTCAGGCGCACAGGGCCGCCGAAGCAGTCAGGTCCCGGGCGCCCAGCGAAGACCCGGCGGCCCCCCGAGCCCCCGCTCCCGGCGGATGTAGCCGAGGAACGGGTTTGTGCGGAGCTCCCGATCGATCGTGGTCATCGGCCCGTGGCCCGACCAGACTCGAAGATGCCCAGGCAACTGCGTGAGCCGCCGCAGCGACTCGACCATCAGGGCCGGGGTCGACAAGGGGAAGTCCGTGCGACCGATGCTTCCCAGGAACAAGGTGTCGCCGACCAGGATGTCCTCGTCGTCGTACCAGCAGCCCTGGCCCGGCGTGTGGCCCGGGGTGCCGAGGAAGCCGAGCTCGAGCTCGCCCAGCTTCATGCGAAAGCCGTCCTCGATCCAGTGGTCGATGCGCCCGCAGGGCCGGTTCAGCTGGGGCATGCCGAACATCGTCCCCTGCATCGGCAGGGTGTCGAAGAGCGGCTTGTCGTCCCGCGGGCAATAGGTCGGTACGTCCCAGACCTCCTGCAGGTAGGAGAGCGCCCCGGCGTGGTCCAGGTGCGTGTGGGTCAGCAGGATGGCCTGGATGTCCGGGGCGGGATCAAGGCCTTGGAGCCGATCGATCAGCTCCCGGGACTCGCCGGTGTCGACGATGGCCGAGGCCCCCGTGACCGGATCCGAGATCAGATAGGTGTTGACCGAGAACGCGCCGACCGTGAAGCACTGGACCTTCATGGCGCCGACATAACGATCAGATCCATGGCGTGGGTCCCCTCGATGACCAGGGCCAGCACCGCGCAGCCGATCCCGCCCCAGCGATAGCGCGCGTCCCCGGTCTTGATGTCGGCGACCAGCAAGGCGCCGCCTGCCAGGAGAAAGGGAACGACCCAGAGCCAGGGAAAGGCCAGCGTGACCTCGGAGGGCTCGGTCTCGCCCTCGTAGATCCAGTACCCCATGGCCAGGTACGGCCCGGCGAAGGCGGCCACCGGCGCCATGCCGACGGCGCAGGTCAAGAGCGAGAGCGCCGTGATCCGCGCGGACCACCGCTTCATGGTCTGCCAGATCTTCACGGGTGTTCGTGCGCGGGCGCGTCGACGACGTCCGGCACGTGGTCCAGCAGGATCAACCCGCGCTGCATGTCGCCCAGCGCCAGATAGGTCCCGAAGGGCCAGACCCCCCAGGCGCCGTCGTACAGCCGGCTGTCGTGGGTGTGCTCCTCGCTCGGGATGGCCGTGTCATGGCTGTGGCCGGTGTCCAGATCGAGGGTGTAGCTGTCGTACCAGCCCACGACCTGCGGATCGGCCGGATCCGAGAGGTCGAGGACGTAGAGCCCGTCGACGTAGTAGCTCACGTAGGCGAAGTCCCCGCGCACGTGGACGTTGTGCACGATGTGCTTGTCGGTGGTCTGGAAGGCGGCGACCTCGACCACATCCGAGGGGTCCCGCACGTCGTAGATGCGCACGTGTCCGCCCGGGCGTTCGTCGGTGGTCAGCACGTGGGAGCCGTCCTGTGTCGGCCAGATGTTGTGCACGGCCGAGGGGCCCTCGCGCAGGAAGAGGACCTCGTCGACAGGCTTGGCGGGGTCGCTGACATCGACGATGGCGAAGCCGGCCCAGAAGGCGACATAGAGCTTGTCGTCGAGCACCACCTGGTCGTGCACGAAGGCCTTGGGTGGCACCCAGTCGCCGAGGTGCACGGGGTCGCTGGGGTCCTCGATCGAGTAGATGCCCACGGCGTCCGCGTCGTTGTCGGAGACGTAGACTACGCCGCTCTCGTAGCTGACGTTGTGCACGCTGGCGGCGGTGTCCCCGCCGATGGCGCCGACCAGCTTCGGGTTGCTCGGATCCGCGAAGTCGAAGATGCGCACGCCGACGCGGTCATAGGCCTCCCACTCGGGGGAGTCGGTGCGGCAGCCGCACTCGCCGTTGGTGAACATCAGCCCGTCGGCGATCTTGATGTCCTTTACGTAGCCGGCGCCGTAGCGGGTCTCGAGGACCACGGGCCGCTCCGGATCGGAGGCGTCGACGACCATCCAGGACAGCCCGGACTCCCGCCCGGCGATCACCACCGTGCTGTCCTGGCCCCAGACATCCGCTGCGCCCGGGAGCGGCACCTCGCTCCGGTAGACGACCCGGTTCCGGCCGACGAGCTGGGTGAGCACGACGTCGCTTCCCAGGGTGTCGCCGAGGGCATCGGTGGCCTCGACGCGCACGTCGTACTCGCCGACGGTGAGCCCCTCGAGGGCCAGCTCGGTGTACGCCACGGTCCAGCTGTGCTCGGAGGCGCCGTGGTGGTCGGTCGCGGTGACCTCGTAGGTGATCGGCCCCTCGCCGGTGGCCGCTTCCCAGGCCGCGACGATGTGCTCGCCGTTCCAGGTCAGCGTGGCCACGCCGTCGAAGTGAAGGGTCGCCGGGGGCGAAGGCACCTCGGTTGAGACGACGGTCGGCGGCGGGGTACAAGCGAGCAGCAGCACGGACGTCGATTATCGCCCGTGGATGTGGACCCCCACCGTCAGGCGCCACTTCACGCTGTCGGGGTCTTCGAGGATCTCGGCCTCGCCGGGCGAATGGGTCGCCGCCAGCTGGAAGAGCGCGGCCTCCTCTTCGGTGTTGCTCACCGGCTGCCAGGTGCTGGCGCCCTCGATGAAGAAGGCGTACTCGCCGAAGCCCTGGATGGTCACCCCGGCGTGGCCGTCGAGGGCTGGGACCAGCGTGATGGTGTCGGTCCAGCGCCCGGTCGCCGAGTTGCCGCTGGTGAAGTTCGAGTACACCGCGACGCCCGGGACGGTGCCCGCGTAGACACCGAAGTGTGCCCAGTCCTGCTTCACGCGGAGCATCGGGCCGATCTGGTAGGCCGCGGACTGGCCGCGGCTGTAGCGCCGATCCGGCCAGAGGATCGCGTAGTCCGGAAAGTCGACGTAGCCGACGCCGCCGACCTCGAAGTGCTCGTTGATCCGAGCGCTGCCGCCGGCCTTGATGCTGAAGTGCCGGCCGGGCAAGAAGGCAAAGGCCTGGAGGTCACCGTCGTTGGCGATGGCGGGGGTGGCGGCGCCGAAGCCGGAGCCGAAGCCGAACTCCATGCGGCCCTCGGCGGCCTGGGCGGAAACGAAGAAGAGGAACAGGGACATCGCGGATCAGGTGCCTCGTCCGTGACGCTCTGTTCGTCAAGGCCTCGCCAAGTTACCGGCGGATGTCCCTTTTCCTGAGTTGGAGACAACGATGTCCGACAAGCGCACTGTCATGCAGGTCCTCGACGAGACCGCGAAGAACCACGGTACGAAGCCCGCTCTCAAGGTGAAGCGCGGCGGAGCGTGGAAGACCTGGACCTGGAATGACTACCGGGACCAGTCCCGGCAGGCCGCCAAGGCCCTCATCCACCTGGGCCTCGAGAAGCAGACGGGTGTCTCGATCATCGGCTTCAACAGCCCCGAGTGGGCGATCGCCGACATCGGCGCCATCTACGCCGGCGGCTTCCCGGCGGGCATTTACACCACGAACTCGCCGCCCCAGTGCAAGTACATCGCCGAGCACAGCGACAGCGTCGTGGCCTTCGCCGAGAACGCCTCCCAGGCCGCCAAGTTCCACCAGATCTGGGACGAGCTGCCGAAGTGCAAGGCGCTGGTCATCATGGACGACACGACCGACGAGGCCGACTACGCCTACAGCTGGTCCGAGTTCCTGGCCCTGGGCGACAACGTCGACGACGACGCGCTCCAGTCCCGCATCGATGGCCAGACGCCCGACGAGACCTGCACCTTCATCTACACCTCGGGGACCACGGGGAACCCGAAGGCGGTGATGATCACGCACGACAACATCACGTGGACCGCCAAGTCGGCGACCGAGACCATCAACGGCTACCAGAACGTCGATCAGGAGCGGGTCATCAGCTACCTGCCGCTGTCCCACATCGCCGAGCAGCTCATCTCGCTGCACTTCCCCATCTCGGCCGGCGGCTGCACCTACTTCGCCGAGAGCATCGAGAAGCTCGGGGACAACCTCCGCGAGGTCCGTCCCACCATGTTCCTGGCGGTCCCGCGCGTCTGGGAGAAGATCCAGGCCAAGATGGTGGCCAAGGGCGCCGAGACGAAGGGCCTGAAGAAGAAGATCGCCGTCTGGGCCAAGGGCGTGGGCCTCGAGGGCGGCTACAAGATGCAGGACGGCCAGTCGCCGCCGATGTTCTTCGGCCTGGCCGACAAGCTCGTCTTCTCCAAGGTCCGCGAGGCTCTCGGCCTCGATCAGTGCCGGGTGCAGATCACCTCGGCGGCGCCCATCTCCAAGGACACCCTGGAGTACTTCCTCGCCCTGGGCATCCCGATCATGGAGGTCTACGGCATGAGCGAGTGCACGGGCCCGGCGACCCTGTCGCTGCCGACCTCGTACAAGACCGGTTCGGTCGGCTGGGCCCTGCCCGGCGGCGAGATCAAGATCGCCGAGGACGGCGAGATCTGCATGAAGGGCCGCCACGTGATGGCCGGGTACTACAAGAACCCGGAGGCCACGGCCGAGGCCATCGACGAGGACGGCTGGCTGCACTCCGGCGACCTCGGCAAGAAGGAAGGCGAGTTCGTGTACATCACGGGCCGCAAGAAGGAGCTCATCATCACGGCCGGCGGCGAGAACATCGCCCCGAACGTCATCGAGGGCCTGATGAAGGGCATCCCCTCGGTCTCCCAGTTCGTCGTCATCGGTGACGCCCGCAAGCACCTCTCCGCGCTCGTCACCCTCGACGAGGAGAAGCTCAAGGCCACCCTGTCCGAGTCCGGCTCGTCTGAGACCACGATGGAGGGCGCCTCCAAGTGCGACGCCGTCCACGGCTTCATCTGGAAGCAGGTCGAGGAGAAGAACGTCGAGCTCGCGCGGGTCCAGAAGATCAAGAAGATCAAGATCCTGCCTGCCGATCTCAGCATCGACGGCGGTGAGCTGACCCCGACGATGAAGGTCAAGCGCAAGATCGTGAACGAGAAGTACGCCAACGAGATCGAGGCGTTTTACTCCTGATTCCATAGGGGGGCCTCTGCAGGCCCCCCTACGCGCCCTCCGGGCGATTGCCCTGCAGACCGGCTCGCCGACCTTCGGGTCTAGCGACGCTTCGCCGGTCTCCGGCAGCCGCGCTCTCGCGGAAGCGCCGACTTGACCCGGCAAGTCCCTCGTTCTCGCCGCTGACCGGCACGTTCGCCCGACTTGAGCCGGCAAGTCCCTCGTTCTCGCCGCTGACCGGCACGTTCGCCCGACTTGACCCGGGAAGTCCCCCGTTCTCGCCGCTGACCGGCACATTCGCCCGACTTGACCCGGCAAGTCCCTCGTTCTCGCCGCTGACCAGCGCGTTCGCCAGTCGCGTGCGTCGGCGCCGAGGCCCGAGTGACCGCGAACGATAAGGCTAGCCACGGCCTCCACGCCGACCGCCGCCGCGACCACCGCCACCACCGCGACCACCGCCCTTGCCGCCGCCGCCCTTGCCGCCGCCGCCCGGCACATCGACGCCCGCAGCGCCCAGGACGTCGCTGACATCGGGCACGTCGCCGTCCAGGACCGAGTCGAGCACGCCCGAGGCGCCGCCGGCCTTCTTGGTCACCGAGTCGAGGGCCTTGTCGATGGCCTCGGCGTCCACGCCGGGGATGTCATCGAGGGCGTCCTTCACCTTGTCGACGGTGTCGCCGACGGCCTTGGCCGCCTCTTCGACGCCGGGGATCGCAGCGAAGGGGTTGTCCTTGCCGGCCGCCTTCATGACCTGCTTGACGGTGCTGTTCTGGAGCTTCTGAAAGACCTGAGAAGGGTCCTGGCCCTGGGCGATCGAGGTCACGCCCTGAAGCCCCGACTTCGCGAGCGAGTCGCCGAGCGAGCTCAGGCCGCCACCGCCGCCTCCGAGGCCACCCAGGCCGCCACCGCCGAGGCCGCCGCCTCCACCGAGGCCGCCGCCTCCACCGAGGCCGCCGCCTCCACCGAGGCCGCCGCCACCGCCCCCGCCGCAGCCGCCGGCACCTCCAGCGCCGGCCCCACCCGCGCCGCCGGCGCAACCGGGAGCGGAGGAGGCCGGAGCGCTCGAGGAGCACTCGGAGGGAGCGTGCTTGTGGGTCGGAGTCGGGAGAGGGCTTGCCATGCTCTGAGCTTAGCGAGCCGATCGGCCCTTAGTCGAAGGCTTTGTCGGCCTCGATGATCGTCCACGCGGTGGGCTCGAAGCGGTAGGTCGCGTAGCGCTTGTCCTCTTCGGCCTGCTCGGAGTTCGGCGCCGACGTCTTGTAGGTCATCGGCGTCTCGTAGGTCTTCAGGATCGTCGTCGCGAACTTCGGCCCGTCGCCACTGACCACGACCACCTGGAACTGCTCCGGGTGGATGTGGGCCTTGATGGCGGCGTTGACCTGCTCGACGGTGAGCTCCTGCAAGGCCTCGTCGAGGTCCTCGAGGATGTTCGGCTGGTCCAACGAGGCGGCCTCGACCGCGTAGCCGAGGCGACGGCCCGGGTCCTTGGCCCACAGCTTCTTGCGCTTCAACAGGTGCGTCCGGGTGGAGTCGAACTCTTCCTGGGTCAGGCCGGTCGCGACGAGCTCCTCGGTCATCACGATGGCCATCTTGACGGCGAAGGGCGCGTCCTCGGGGTCGGTCGGGCGGACCCACACGCTGAACTGCGGCTGGGCACGGAGCGTGCCCAGGAGCTGGCTGGGATCCCTCACGCTGACCTGGCGGTAGTGCTCGATGTAGGCGTAGTCGCCGTAGTTGAGGCCGCGGTCACCGCGCATCTCGCGGAACAGCCGCCCGTAGCTCTCGCGGTGGGCACCATAGGCGGTCATCGCGACGAGCAGCGCCGGGTAGTCCGGGTGGGACCGCGTCACGTCGAGGGGGTGGCCGAAGTGGGCGCCAGTGGCGTTCGTGTTGCGCTCGATCACGACCAGCTGGCGTGTGTCGAAGGTCTTGCGCTCGGCCGAGGTGAGGCCCTCGTCCTCGCCGACGGGAAGGGCCTCCATCGCCTTCACGAAGTCGGCGACCAGGGGCTCATCGACCGCTCCGGCCAGGCCGAAGCTCAAGCCCGCCTGGTCGTAGGCGGCCTTGTGGAAGGTCTTCACGTCCTCGATCGCGATGTTGTCGATGCCGCTGGGCAAGCCCTGGACCGGGTGCCAGTAGGGGTGCCCCTCGTTCAACACCTTGTCCAGGACCGCATCCCCCAGGGCCTCGTCGGACTCGAGGATGCCGCTCTGGACCTGAGACTTCGCGGAGTCGACGGCCCGGTAGAAGGCCGACTCGTCCATGCCGGGGCTCGTGATGGTCTCGGCGAACAGGGGCAAGAACGCCGGCATGTCCTCGCGCAGCGCCTTGCCACGGAAGGTCACCAGGTCCTTGTCGACCACGACCTCGATCTCTGCGCCGAGCGCGAACAGCTGGGTCTGCACCTCGTCGGGCATGAGCGCGCCGGCGCCCCCGGTCTTCATCAGCTCGGCGGTGATCCACGCGAGACCTTGCTTGCCCTCCGGATCGTGGGCGCTGCCCGCGTGGAAGGTGGCGTTCAGGTACACGATCTGGGTGCCGTCGACCGGCAGCACGATGGGCTCGAGGCCGGGGTCCTCGACAGCTGCGACGACCGCGGGCTCCGGATCGACCTTTGGCGGGCAACCGATGCCCAAGAGCAGGCTCAACAGCATCACTCCTCCTCCTGCTTGGCGGACAGGCTGGCGACCGTCATGTGCTCGGCCACGAAGTACTCCTTCACGACCCGGCTGACGTCCTCGGCCGTGACCTTGGCGTAGTTCCGGTAGAAGGCCTCGACGGCCAGCGCGTCCCGGCCGCCGTAGGTGAAGGTCCCGATGGTCTGGGCGACCGCGAAGGGCGTGTCCTGGGACAGGCGGAAGCGGGCCAGAGCGGAGTCGCGCAGGAGCGCGAGGGTCTCGGGGTCGACCCCTTCGGCCAGGTCGGCGACCGCGGCGAGCACGGCCTCTTCGACCAGCCCGAGGTCATCGACGTGCTTGACCTCGGCGTTCACGACGAACTGCCGCATGTCCGCGTACTCCTCGAGCTCGGTCGACACGCCGTAGACCAGCGCGCGCTCGACGACGAGGTCCTGGTACAGAGGGCCGACCTCGGACGCGAGGAGCTCCTCGATGACCGCGAGGGTCGCGGCGTCGGGGTCGCGCGGGTCGAAACCCGGCACACCCCAGCCGACGGCGATGCGGGGGTTCGCGGGGCCCTTGTCCCAGTCCACCTGGACCCGACGTGTCGCCGTCTGCTCGGGCTCCTGGACAACGGTGGGGAACTCGACGCCCGGCTCCCAGACGCCGAAGGTCAGGTTCAGCTGGGTGAGCACCGCCTGCGGGTCGAAGTCGCCCACCACGACGATGCGCGCGTTCTCGGGCCGGTACCAGGTCTTGTACCAGGAGCTGACGTCGTCGATGCGGTCGTCGAAGCCGTCGATGTCCTCGGCCGTTCCGAGCAGCGGGTGCCCGTAGGGGTGGACCGCGTAGGCAGCGCCCATGTGGGCCTCGGACAGCGCGCGCTCGGTGTTGGCCTGGTTGCGGTTGTGGGCGCCCTTGACCGCCCCCGCGGTCTGCTCGAGGTCGGCGGCGTCGTAGTCCATGTACATCAGCCGGTTCGCCTCGATCATGATGATCGAGGGCAGGTGCTCGGCCGGCACGTCCAGGCTGAAGGTGGTCTGGTCGACCCAGGCCAGGGCGGTGTCCGTGGCCCCGGTGAGCAACACCTGCTGCTCGCGCTCGTCGCGGTCCATGCTCCGGCTGCCAGCGCTGGCCAGGTACATGTGGAGGTGGGCCATGCCGCGGCTGTTGGTGGTCTCGTTGCGGCTGCCGACATCCATCCAGACCTGCCAGGACACGACGCCGGGTGTGTCCATGGGGGCCAGGTAGATCGTGAGCCCGTTGTCGAGGCGCTCGGTCTGGACATCGACCGGGAGCACGCCGGCCGACACCGAGGCGATCAGGGAGAGGAACATGACAGCGTCTCCATCAAGAGACGCGCTTTGTAGCCTACTTCCGGGCTTTGGTGTACACCCACGCCTGCCCCTGCCACGTGACAGCGGTCGGAGAGTCCCCGGGGAGCGTAAGGTCCTCGACGGCGGTGAAGGTCTCCCCGTCAGGGCTCGTCGCCCGATGCATCGAGGCGGCGCCGGCGGTGTTGTAGAGCATCTCGAAGCCCTCGCCCGTCGCGCGAACGTCCGGCGTGTGCACCTCCTGGGCGGGCAACTGGATGCTCGTGGCGTTGAAGGTGGCGCCTTCGTCCGTGCTGATGCCCGTGTGCCGCATGTGGATCCAGCAGGTCTCTCCCTCGCACCAGGTCGCCGGATCGGTGCCCTTGTTGTGCTCCCAGACCTGGCCCTCGAGGGTCCAGGTGATCAGGTCCTCGCTGGTGAAGGTCCACACCTCGTGCGGCGCTGGGTAGGCGAAGGGGTCCACCGTGTCGCTGCACACCGCGTCGGCCCGGAAGCCGAGGGCGTAGAGCCGATAGCTCCCGTCGGACAGCCGCTGTACGTCCGGATCGACGAGCACCAGGGGCAGGTCATCGCCCTCGAGCACCAGCTCTTCGCGGGTCCAGGTGTAGCCGTCCTCGCTGTGGGCGACGCCCAGCCCCGCGAAGCCGATGATGCCGCTGGGAACGGGCTCGCCGGCCTCGGCGAGGGCCTGGAGCCGATCCATGTCGCCGTCGACGAAGACCATCCACAGGTCCTCGTCGGGGCCGACGATGACCTCGGGCACGCTGATGGAGTCGAGCGTGGCCTCGTCGGCCTGGGCGAGGTCGATGAAGGGGCCTCGAAGCTGCTCGCCCCACGGGCCGAGGGCGTTGGCCTCGACCATGGAGTCCAGCAGCGTGTCCAGGTCGTCGAGGTGCTCCTCGGTCGCGGCCCCGGCGACGAGGTGGGCGGCCAGCACATTCCAGGGCGTGTCCACGGGCCAGTCCATGTCGCTGCAGTCCGGTCCGGGGTCGACATCGACGATGGGGTCCCCGGTCTCTCCCGTCTCCCCGGTCTCTTCCGACTCCCCGGTCTCCTCGATCGCGGGCTCGCCGGTGTCGTCGGGCGCGTCGGGCGCGGTGCAGGCCAGCAGGAGGATCACCCCGAGAGGGTAACGTCCGTCGATGCATGCTCGCGCGGCCATCGCGGCGCTCGTGGCCTGGGGCGTGGCCCTGGCGGCGCGGCTGGCGGACCTGGACGCGACCATGATGCTGGCGGACTCGGTGGGCCCCTACCTGTCCGCCTCGGTCGGCGCCTTCACCCACCACGCCCACGCCCCGCCCTACGGCTGGGGGCTGCATCCTCCGTACGCGGCGGCGATGCTCGCAGGGAGCCTGCGCGGCGCGGTCGGCGTGATGATGGGGCTCCACGCTCTGGCGGCCCCCCTCGCCGCGCTGTGCGCAGCCCGCCTCGGGGACTGGAGACATGGCCTGGTCGCGGGCCTGGTGGTCGCCCTGGACCCGGGCCTGCTCGATACCGCCTACTCCGGCTCCGAGGGCTACCTGGCCCCGGTCTGGATCGGCGTGATGACGCTGTGCCTGCTCAGCCGAGGCGCCCCCGGAGCTCCGGCGGCCTGGGCGCTGGCGGTCATGAACCACCCCCTCGCGATCTGCGCCGCGCCGCTGCTGGGCCTTCTGCCGGCTCGCCGCTCCAGCGCCATCGGAGTCGCCGTGGGCGTGCTGCTGCTGGCCTCGCGAGGGCTCTACCAAGGCGGCCCCGGAGTCGAGGGCGTCGGGGTCGACGTGGCTGTCACCGCCTGGGTCCTCGAGGGGCCGTGGTCCGTCGGAGCGATGCTGCTCGCCGGTGGAATCGCCGCCTGGAAGCGGCCTCGCCTGGGGCTGCTCGCCTTCGCCTCGGTCGGCGGGCTCCTCCTCGCCGGCGTCGCCCTCGGCTACCTGCGGGACCACCACCTGCGGCTCTTCGTCGTGCCCCTCGCGGCGGGGGCGGGCCTGGTCCGAGGGTGGTGGGTCATGCTCGGCCTCGTCGCTCTGCGCCCTCCGATGGAGCGCTCGCCCGAGCCCGGCAAGCCCCACCGACCCGGGACCCTCGGACTGACCACCGAGATCGCCGCACAGTCCCTCGGTCCGGTCGATGGCGCCTGGCTGTCCGGGCCCAAGGCCGCCGAGGCCAGCGCGGTGAACCTCGACCGTCACCTGCGGGGGCTGCCGAACCGGGCCGAGGACCTGGTCCTGATCGTCAGCTACGAGCGCGGACGTGGTCCGGCCGGGGTCTGGAGCGGATCGCGCCACGCCCTGCTGCCGCCGTCCGCGGACTTCTGCGGCGGGCGTCTGGGTGGGGCCGAGGACGCCCAGCACCTCGTCGACGGCGACGCCTCCGAATGGCGCCAGGTCTGCTCAGTCGACTGAGCCCACCAGGTGGTCCTTGCCTCGGCCGTCCCGGAGGCGGAAGTGGAGCGTGCCCCCGGCGCGACCGCTCTCGAAGAAGACCGTTGATGGAAGGAAGACCGGCCGTCGGAAGGCCACCTCCAGCTCCACCGGGCCCTCGCCGAGGTCGTCGTCGATCTCCGCGCAACAGCGGGCCAGGCTCCACATGCCGTGCACGATGTGGCGCTTGAAGCCGAAGAGCTTCGCGGTCAGCGGGTAGAGGTGGATGGGGTTCCGATCCCCTGCGACCTGGCCGTAGCGGCGCCCCATGTCCTCGGGCACGCGCCAGGCCGTCGAGCGGGCCGCTGAGAAGCCCGGCTCGGGCGGCCGCTCGCGCTTCTGGCCGTCGCCCTTCACCGCCCTGCTCAGGATCGTCGTCCGCGCGGACCAGACCTTGTCGGTTCCGGCCCTCGCCTCGGTGATCAGGTCGAACTCGATGCCCTTGCGGGCGGGGCGGTGGCCCTCGACCCAGGCCCGCATGTCGAGAGACTCGTCGGCGCGGATCGGGCGCTCCTGGCGGATGCCGTTGCTCACGTGGACGATGCCCATCGGCGACAGCGGAAAGTCCGCGTGACCCAGGATCGCCATGTGCAGCGGGCCGGCGATGACCTGGGGCAGGGGCAGCGGCAGCACCGGCCGGCGGGGGAAGCCGCAGACGTCCTGGTAGACGTCCAGGTCACGCACCACGACACCTCGGAGCGAGGCCTCGATCCTTGGAATCGAGGGCTTGAGCCCCCGGTTGCGCTTCAGCGCCAGCGACACCATGGACACAGGCGGCGCCTGGTCGAACTCCATCAGGGCCACAGCGCCTCCTCGGCCCAGGGGCGGGGCCAGGCGGAGCCGCGGTTGCCGGGGATCTCCTGACCGGAAGCGCCCGCGACGAAGTTCTGCTGATCCCCGTAGGCCCGCTCGGTGTTGAGGCGTCCCGAGCGCTTGCGGAGCGGCTCCATGGAGCCCTCGCGCAGGATGGACACGACCTCGTGGGGCCCGGGGCGCAGGTCCACCAGCGCGCCCTTTCGCTTCGCGTCCAGGAGCTGCTGCTCGTTCCCGATGGGGTCGGCGACCGTCTTGGCCTTCAGCGTCCACACCAACAGCGCGGTCGAGTCGCGCCCGGGGTGCGCCTTGGCGAGCAGGTCCTGGTAGCCGAAGAACTGCTTGCCGATGTCGTTCTGGTTCACGGGCCCGGCCATCAGGCAGATGCCGGCGAGCAGGTCGCAGTCCTCGGGCAGCTCGACGCAGCCGGCGAGCTCGCAGGTGAGCGAGGAGCGCGCGGCGGCCGCGCCAAAGGCCCGCACGGCCTGGTTCCAGGGCAGCCCGGCCGCTTCGACCTCGGCTCGCGGCAGACCCCCGATGTAGATGCGCTGCCCCGCCAGCGCGAAGGCCTTCTTGCCCCGAGCGGCGTTCCTCGACAGCGCCTTCAAGAGCGGCCAGTCGGCCCAGATCGGGATGTTGGCGCAGACCCGGTCGGTGATGTCCCCGAGCTCCTTGCGGATCTCCCGCAGGCGCTCCTTGCCTCCTGGCGTCAGCACGTCGACGCGCTCCAGCAGCAGCAGCCTCTTGACCGCCTCGCGCTCCAGGCCGGTCCAGTGCTCGAAGGCGTTGTAGGCCCCCCGCGCCGCGTAGAAGGCGAGCTCCTCGGGCACGTCCATGTCCTGGCGGGACTGGTACTGGGGCGGCGCCTTCTCCTCGGCGTTCACACCGGGCTGGATGCGCTCGCTGCGAAAGGCGAGCAGGTTCGCGCCGAGCTTTCGCGCGGTGCGACGACTCAGCGTGCGGCCCTCGACCTGGCCGACCTGGGCCACGAAGGCGATCTGCCAGTCGCCGTCGGCCTTGGCGAGGGCCCGAAGCGCGGAGGTGTCGTTGTCCTGGCAGAAGGGCGCCGAGAAGAGCTGGGCCGACCGGCGCCCCTCGCTGGCGATGACCACCGCCCGCTCCAGCGCGTCCATCCAGATGCCGATGTGCAGCTGCTGGAGGTAGCCGATTGTGGGGATGTCCACGGCCTCGAAGAAGCGCTTGCGGAGCGCCCGGAGCGGCACCGTCGCCAGGCTCGCGACCGGCACGTGACCGACGAAGGTCAGGAGCATCGTGAAGGCCGTGCGGTAAGGCCGCGACAGGCCGATCACGGTGTAGGCGGCGCCGTCGAGAACCGGGGCCTCGAGCCCCTCCAGGCCGCCCAGCAGCTTCGCGACCTCGGCCGAGTGCTCCGGCCCGAGGACCACCTGGCGATGACCGCGGTAGTTCGTCGACTGGCGCGCGGACATCACGCCCAGCGCGCACTCCTCGAAGAGCTCCGCTTCGGTGACCGGGTCGGCCTCGACGAAGGCGGAGGGGCGCTCCATGCTGAGCAGCGGCAGGACCTCGGCGACCTCGGCGCGGGTCATCGGCAGCCGCTTCCGGTACCCGATCGGGCTCGCGGACTCGAGCGACGTCGGCAAGCTGTAGCGCGTGCGCTTCTCGCCCTCGCCGGCGAAGCGCGCGTCGCGACACACGCGCTGGTCCTCCGGCGGGAGGGGAATGGTCACGACCTCGAGAGGCTGCTGCATCGCTCCCGGATATCCTCGGCGCGATGGATCGGCGCGCCCTCGCAGTGATCGCCGCGGTGACGCTGCTGGTTCCGCTGGCTCGGGCCTGGTTCTGGGCCGGCGCACACCCGGCGCTCTTCAGCCCCGAGGAGCTCTACAACTACGCGCCTCACTTCCAGTGGGGGCAGCTTCGGGCCTACCCCGAGACCATCGAGCGCTACCAGTACGACGACCACGCGGGGGGCACCCTGGTCGTCACGATGCTCGGCGTCTTCGTCGGCCAGTGGCTGGAAGGCGCCGTCGCCCTGAAGGCCGTCGCGTGGGTCATCGCCGGCCTGGCCGGAGGGTTCTTCACCGCGACCGCGGCTCGGGAAGGAGGGCTCCGCGCGGCCCTGGTCATGGGCGCGATCTGCCTCGTCGCCCCGCTGCACGTCTGGGTGCGCCAGACCACCGCTCTGGGCAATCACTGCGAGCTGCTCCTGCCCATCGGGGCGGTCCTGTTCGCGGCCACGGGACGAGGCCGCGCCGCCCACCTCGCCCTGGGCGTGGCGCTGGGCTTCGCGATCTGGTGGGACCGGATGGCGCTCCTGCTGGTGCCGGGCGTCGCCGTCCTGGCCCTGCTCCGTCGGCGCTGGGAGGTCCTCCCGGGGCTCGTCGTCTTCCCGCTGCTGATGCTCATCCCGGGCCAGGACTGGCTGCCACACTCGGCGAACCAGCTCGGAATCGCCTGGTACAAGCTCAAGGGCATCCCGCTCCTCGCCCCGGTCACCGCGCCCGTCGCGCTCGCCTGGGCGATTCGCCTGGCGGCGGTCGGAGTCGCCATTCGCATGGTCATCGCGGCCCGGAAACACCCCGCCGCGGCGCTCTCGGCCAGCTTCGCCCTGCTCGTCCTGATCGCCTACGTGCTGCGCTCGACGAACAACCCGCACATCCAGGCTCCCGTGCCCTGGACCCTGCTCCTGCCGGCGGCGGTGCTGGCCGGTCAAGCCGGACGCGAGGCCCTGGTCGGCGCCCTCGTCGCCGGCTGCGTGTTGCTGGGCTCCGCCTTCGACCTTCGCGTCGCCAGCTGCCCCGGGGCGACGGACACCGCCCGTGACACGCGCAGCGCCGAGTGGGCCCACCGGCTGGACGTCTGGTTCTACGAGACCGAGCACGTCGAGGGCCTGAACCTCGCGCTGGAGCACTCCGGCCATGAAGGGGTCGGCTACTTCTTCCGACGCAGCGTCGAGAGCCACGGGGTGTTCAGCTGGAGCTTCTTTGGCGCCTTCGACCGCCAGGGGCGATGGCATGGCGAGGACCTCTGTGCGGACCTGGCCGAGCCCCTCCCCTCGCCCGAGGAGCTCGCCCGGGCGCTCGATCCAGGAGCCGAGTCCGAGTGGCTCGAGGCGGCCGGGTGGGGCCTTCGAGTCCGCGCCGGAGAGCGCGCCGAGTCGATCCTCGCCGAGGCCCCGGAGCCGACCCGCGACGCCTTGAGCCGTGGCGCCGAGCGGGCCCGCCGCTGCATCGACGAGGGCGTATGCCGGTGAGCATCGGGCGGGCCGAGTGGATCGCCGTCGCCGTCCTGACGCTCCTGATCGCGTGGTTCTCGACCGCCCACGCCCTGGACTTCCACTGGGATCTGCGCCTCGTCTACGGCCGCGACAACGCCTACTTCCTGCAGCGGGTGTGGCAGGCGGCGTTCCTGGAAGAGCCCCACCGGACCGTGCTCTCGACCGAGGTCGGCGAGGGGCTCGTGGTCGGTCGCCACGTGGAGCCGATCCTGCTGCTCGCGGTTCCCGTGGTTCGCGCCCTGCCACGGATGGAGGCGCTCCTGGTCTTCCAGGCGCTGGCGCTCTGCCTGGTCTTCCCGACGACCTGGAGGCTCTCTCGAGTCGAGGGCGCGGGTCCGGTGGCCGCCCTGGTCGGCGCGCTGTCCGTCCAGCTCGTTCCTGGAATCTGGACGCTCAGCGTGCACGACTTCCGGACGCTGTCCCTGGCCCTCCCCTGCCTCCTGCTCGCCCTGCTGCTTCTGCGGGACGGCCGAGTCCTGGGCGGCTGCCTGGCGACGCTCGCAGCGCTGGCCTGCCGCGAGGAGGTCTACCTCCTGCTGCTGGCCTGCCTGCCCTGGCTCGGGTGGCGGACCCGGAGCTGGCGGGTCGTCGCGCCCCCGGCGCTGCTCGCGGCGTCCTACGGGCTCGCGCTGGTGCTCCTTCGAGGAAGGACCTCGGACTTCCTGGTCTCCGGGGATCTTCCATGGCTGCTGCGCAACTTCGACCCAGACCGCCTGGGCTTCGCGCTTCCTCGCATGGCGGAGCAGCTCGGCCCCCTCGGCGTCTTTCTGCTGGCCTCGCCGCTGTGCTGGGTGATCGCCCTGCCGACCGTCGCTGCGGCGGTCCTGCTCGAGGGGGTCTGGTGGCCGGGAGAGGTCCACCTCTCCCTGGGCCTCTTCGTCGCCGTGACGCTCGCGGCTGTCAGCGCCCTGGGCGCCGCATCCCGCCGCGGCAAGCGGATCGGCATCGCTGTCGCCGGACTGGCGCTCTGCGGGAGCCTGGTGGCGTGGCTCCACGCCTTTCCGCCCAAGGAGCTCGGCTCGGCGCTCCGGGTCGCCGTCGGCCTCGACACGCCCTCGACGCGCCTCAATACGCCTTGGACGGTCTTCGCCCAGGTCCCCGAGGGTGCCCCACTGGTCACCCAGGACCGCTTCATCGCTCAGCTCGCCGATCGCTCCGTGGTCTACGTCGCCGAGGACTGGCGCGACCCCCTCGCGCAGCAACAGGTCGTCGGCGCGGTCCGCTACGCGGTCTTCGACAAGGACCACCCCTGGGACGCGCTGTTGCGAGAGCAGGGCTTCAAGCCTCGGCGTGCCGGCGGATCCGCGCTGCTCTACATCCGCGAGGGCGAGGCCCCCCTCGCCCACCTCAACCCCATGGACGTGGGCCTGGTCTCCCAGACCGATCCGGACTCGCCCTGCCCGATAGGCATGGTGCACCTCACGAACGCTCGTCGCACCCTCGGCGAGACCGATCCGGAGCTCCTCGACCGCTACGGAGGCGGCGTGCTCGCCTCGGCGACCGTCGAGGTCGAGGCCTTCTGCGTCGACCGGCTCCCCTTCCCGGGACGACAGGGGGCCGCCTGGCCTGCCGACGGCCTGGTCGAGGCGGACCTGGAGGAGCTGGAGCGCCGCCTCGCAGAGCACGGTCGGCGCCTGTGCACCGTCGCCGAGCTGATGAGGGCGGCGTCGGGCTTCGAGGGCCCTGCGCATCCCGCCGCGCGCCGAAGCTGTGCGACGGACGACAACGCCCCCGGGCCGCTCGGCTCGCATCCGGACTGCGTCTCGGCCGCCGGCGCCGCCGACTTCGGCGTTCGCAGCACCTGGGCGCAGCTCGTGGCCCCCTGGGGCGAGGGCCCCGTCGTCTGGGGAGGCAGCGCGCGGACCGACACCTACTACGCGCCGAACAACTACGGCGTCCACGAGCACGGCGAGGACCCGCACCGCTACATCGACGATGGCTTGCGCGTGTGCAGCGACCCAGGTGGCGTCACGCTCGCCCAGGAGCGCGGCTGGAGCGACCTGGTGACGCGCTTCATCACGACTGGGAGCTTCGAGCGCTGGCTCGCTCAGTCCGGGTGACCGTCGAGGTAGATGCGGATCTCGGGGCCCTGCATTCCGGACTGGTCGAGGGGGCCCGGCGGAACGCGCTCGACGTAGTCCCACGCCCGCTCCGCCGGCAGCCCCGAGAAGACCTGGTCGGGCTCTCCGAGGGCCTCGATCGCGGCCAGCTCCTGTGCGTAGGAGCCGGGGTTCATCCGGTACCGGTTGAAGGCGTAGCTCGACAGCACCACCACCCCCGGCTCGGGCTGGTAGCTGTAGGACACGAGCTCGAAGCGCTCGGGATCCAGGGTGGGGGCATAGGCCCACTCGACCGCGACACGCGCTCCCGGCTCCAGCGAGCTCTCCAGCCACTCCGCGGCGACGTTGCGGGTGTCCGGGAGCAGCAGGCTCCGGTCGAGGCGCACGCTCTGCCAGGCCATCGGCAACAGGACGAGGGGCACACCCGCCCATGGCAGGCGGCTCGCTCCAAGGGCGATCAGGAGCGCGAGCACCGGGTGGATCGGGAGCAGGTAGCGGTCGAAGCTGCCGGTGAAGGTGCACACGAAGGCGCCCATGACCGCGACGAAGGCCAGGGCCGGGACGAGTGAACGCCGCATCTTCGAGAAGCCGACCAGGAGCGCGAGCACCCCCAACCAGGACAGCGCGTAGGGCAGCGCCACGGTCGGGTAGTAGATCCACGGTGGCGCCGGGAACTCCGCCGCCTGCAGCTCGGCGGCCCTGCGCGACATGACGTCGAGATCCGCGCGGAAGGCCTCCCACTCCACCAGGATGTAGGGGTTCGTCGCCAGGAAGACCGCCGCGATGACCGGCAGCGCCAGGGGCAGCTTGCGGGGCATGGAGAGCGCGAGCGGCACCACCAGCAGCGCCCCGGGCAGCTTCGTGCCCATGGCCAGACCGACGAGCACGGCCGACAGCACCCAGCGGCGGTGGGCCATCGCGAGCAGCGCTCCTACAGCGAAGCAGCTCAGCGCCGTGTCGACGGTGGCGAAGTGGGCGTCGCGCACGGCGAGCAGATCGACCGCCAGGACCGCCGCCGCGGCCAGGCCGATGCGCGGGCCGACCAGCCTCCTCCCCAACAAGCCGGTCAGCGCCACGGTCGCGGCGCCGAAGAACGCGGAGACCACGCGGATGACCACCGTGGCTTCGCCCGGGGCCACGCAGTAGGCGTCGAAGAAGTCGCGGAAGGAGTCCCAGGTCAGGGTCGTCCAGATCCGAAGCAGGGCTCCCGAGATGTAGGGGAAGACCGAGCCGTAGCCCATGAAGCTGGGCGCCATGAGCCCGTCGGCGGCGTTCACGGCGACCGCCACGACCTGGGGCTCGTCCGGGTGCGTCTGGGCGGGCAGCCCGAAGTCGATGCCGACGAGTCGGAGCGCCAGGCTCGCGGCTACGATCACGAACAGGGCCGACCGGAAGCCTCGCGCCGAGTCGAGGACGGCCAGCCACGGCCTCACTCCACGTATCCGAGCGCTCGCACCGCAGAGAGGTCGGGCAGCGCCGCCTCGCCGTCGCCCACGCGGATGGCCAAGGACCCTTCGGCAGCCAGCGGCTTCGGGGTCCCCTTGACCCACTCGACCGGAACGCCGGACCCCTCGCTGGTCGCGCTGACGACGAGCTCGTCGTCCCAGTTCCCCGGTGCGAAGCGGAGCTCACAGGCGACCGCGGACACGTCCACCTCGATGGTCACGCCGTAGAGGTCATCGTCGGGGGTGACGTCGCCGCAGACGCGGGCGGGGGTGTCCATAGCGAAGGTGAGGTCGCTCTTGGCCCGGATCTTCAGGGTCATGTGCCCCTCTCCACCCGCGCGCAGGTGGTAGGCCCGCTCCCCGGGGAGCCGGGCCGGACTGATGCGCAGATCCGAGGGCGCCGGCTCGACGCTGCTGAGACGAGCGAAGACCTCGGCGTCCTCGACCGGGTCGTGCTCGTTGACGCTCAGGTCGAAGAGCTGGTCGATGCCCTTGATCAGCTTCCACGGGTAGTCCACGACCGCGCCGCGCTGGGGGCCGGAGAGGATCAGGTGCTTGGCGATGAGCGGCCCTGGATCCGCGCTGCGCAGGTCCACGCCCGACCACGCCGGGGCGGCCTCGAGCTCCATGAGTCCGGCCAGGGTGGGCGCGATGTCCTGGAGTCGAGCGGGCCGGGTGTCCGTGCCGGCCTCGAGGCCCGGGGCCTTGAAGACCAGCGGGACATGGATCAGCTCTTCCCAGAACGCGTGGCCGTGCTCGAAGCCGCCGTGATCCCACAGCTCCTCGCCGTGGTCGGCCGTGAACACCACGACCGGCGCTGCGTCGAAGAGCTCTGCGAGCCCTACCGTGTGGAGCTCGACCGTCTTGGCGTAGAGGCCCTTGATGCGGTCCTGCTCGTGGTCGTGCTCACCCCGCCTTCCGGCGTCCCGCGCGTCGAAGACATCGCTCCCGTCGCTGTACGGGAGGTGCCCGCCGATGAGGTGCGCGTACACGAAGCGCGGCTGGCCGCCGGGGGCCTCGAGCTCGGCCAGGGCCTTCTCGATCACCAGGGCGTCGCCGTTCACCAGCTCGTAGCGGTCGAAGCCGGCCTCGAGACCCGTGTTCGCCATCAACAGCAGGTTGCCGACATAGGCCGCGGTTCGGTAGCCGGCGTCCGAGAAGCGCTGCGCCAGCGAGTCGCGGGGCTTCAGGATGCCGTTGTGGGTCCCGCGCTCGAGCAGCACCCGACCACTCAGGATCGCCGTCGTCGAGGGGAAGGTCCAGGGAGCGGGCGCCCGCGCATTGGTGAAGACGAGGTTGGCCTCGGAGAACTCGGTGAGCGCGTTGCTGGCCCAGACATGGTCCGCGCGCATCGTGTCTACGGTCACGATGAGCACGTCCGGCCGGTCCCGATCTCCGTCTCGCCTTGGATCGGTGGCGACGATCCGGCAGTCCTCGGCCCCCCCGATGGTCAAGGGCCCGTCCACGGCCGTCTCGGTCAGCGGCCAGCAGCCCTCCGGGACGCCCGCCAGGGTGACGTGGCTCACCTCCGACGGCAGGGTGACCGGCGTCCCCGCAGGCACCAGCCAGCCGTCGGAGGCGTAGTGCTGTCCGGCGACCCGGGCCACGAGGAGGGGAGCGGGGCCCCCGCTGCAGGCCACCAGCAAGCTGATCATCCGCGGAGTATACGCACCTCGTCCGAGCACCCGACCGCCTCGAGGAGCGCCTCGGCGCAGGGCCGCACCACGCGCTCGAGGGCCTCGGCGCGGGCGCCCTCGAAGTGCGCGGCGTCCAGCTCCTCGCGCACGATGTCCACGAGGTTCCCATCCAGGGAGAGCAGCCAGCGCAGGGTCTTCCAGGCCAGCGCGGCGTGGCGTGTCTCGTCCTCGACGATCCGCTCGAGCACGGCCCGGACGGCGGGGTCGGTGGCCTCGTCGCGGGCGGCGGCGGCCTGGACACAGGCGACGGTCTCGTTGATGCAAGCCTCCTGCACATGGGCGCGGAGGATCGCGGCGAGGTCGGTCTCCAGCGCACCCGCGGTGTCGATCGGTCCGGCGGACATCGGGGACCCTGCGAAGGCGCTGGCCAGCCCGAAGCACAGGCGTGCATGCAGGACCTCGTCCGCGGCGGCGCGCTGGGTCTCGAGGAGGAGCTCGGGGGGAGCGCCCAGAGCCATGAGCTGCAGCGAGAAGCGGTGGAAGGCGGCGACGCTGGCGTGCTCGTCCTGCGCGGCGGATAGCCACTGACGCGCCTGGAGCCGACGCTCGGCGACCGAGAGGCGGCTCAGGTCGGGGCGGACCTCGGAGAGCCAGGCGGATCCTCGCCGGATCTCGGCCCGACGCCACTCGCCGTCGATGGCCAGCGGTCGGCCCTCGCAGACCTGGCCGACGGTCATCTCGTAGCAGCACTGGTCCGTGATCGCGGCCTCGGGACCGCACACGAAGTCGCCGTACCAGCCGCAGAAGTCGGGCTCCGGGTGGGGCCCGAGGGCCTCGCTCAAGACCTCCCAGCCGCTGAGCTCGTCGGTGGCGGGACACTCGCCGTCCTTGTCCACGCAGACCAGCCAGGTGGCGGTCTCGTCGTAGCTCAAGGTCTCGGCGACCTCGGCCGTGAGGATGTCGACGTCGGCACAGGTCCGCTCGGGCTCCGCCGAGTCGTCGGTCGACGAACCGGAGTCCGCGGCGGTCCCGCTGTCCAGGGACACGGTGTCCTTGCCACCGATGCACCCGGTCAGGGCGGCGAGGCCCATCGCGGTCAGGATCTGAGCTCGAATCTGGTCGAAGGACATGCGCGTCTCCTTCGCCCTGCAGGGCGGAAGCTACAGTCTGAACCCGGGGGCCGCAAGGATGTCGAAGAGTCCATGCTCCTCGTCGGCTGCATGACGCTCTCGGATCTGGACGTCCCCACGGTGGACGGCTTCGACCACCCGCTCGGCGCGCCCGACGGCGTTGGGTACTACGACGCCCAGCCCTTCGGCCACAACGACCACCTCGGCGCAGACCTGAACGGCGTGGGGGGCGGCGCGACCGACCTCGGCGACCCGGTCTACGCGATCGCGAACGGCCGGGTCGTGCTGGCCGAGGACCTGGGCGGGGGCTGGGGCAAGGTCGTCATCCTTCGGCATGCCCTGGCCGACCAGTCCGAGATCACCTCGCTCTACGCCCACCTGGACGAGCTGTCCGTCAGCCTCGGCGATGCGGTCGACCGTGGCGACGCCCTCGGCACCGTCGGAGACGCAGACGGCGTCTACATCCCGCACCTGCACTTCGAGATCCGCACCGACACCTCGATCGGTGCGGGTGGCGGGTACAGCGAGGACGCGGAAGGATGGGTGGACCCGATGGTGTTCATCCGGGAGAACCGGCCGGAGGGTTAGTCGGCCCCATGCTGCTTTTCGTTTCGCTCGCCTTCGCCCTGTCCCCCGAGGAGATCCTCGCCGAGGTCGAAGCTCAGGACGAGCACCGCAAGCACCGCACGGCGCCAGCGCCGAAGATCCCGAAGTCCGCACGAGCCAAGGCCGCGACGGGCGAGGCCGTCGCCGGGGTCAACGTGCCCGACGGCTACGACACGGGCCAGGGCTGGGGCGTGGCCATCTGGGATGCCCCGGCCGAGGCCGTCTGGAAGGCGATCAACAACGAGGACCAGGCCGCCGACTACCTGGTGCCCGCCTACTCGGGGACCGTCGACGGCACGACCCACCACAGCGGCCGCGCGACCTTCCAGTACCTGGACGCGCCGATGGTCACCGACCGCTGGTGGGTCACCCGCTGGACCTTCAACGAGAAGCTCTACGCCGAGAGCGAGGGCATGGTCTGGGAGGTCAGCTTCGTCGACGACCTGGACGAGGACCTCATGAAGGGCACGGACTTCGAGGCGCTGCTCGAGGACTCGATGCCCATCGCCTGGGCCAAGGGCGGCTACCTGGTCATCCCGCTGTCGGATGGGCGCACCTGGGTCGAGTACTTCAGCTGGACCGACCCCGGCGGCAACGTGCCCGCCGGGCTGTTCTCGAAGTTCGCGGACAAGGAGGTCCTCGCCACCTTCGAGGCCATCGCCGCCCGGGCCGAGTACCACGAGACGGCCGCAAAAGGCGGCTACGTCAAGCCGGACGGCAGCCCGATCGACTGAGGGAAGATGCCCTCCCCTGCGAGGCCCAGCAGGCTGCCCGTCCCGGTCACCCCGCCGCACGAGGGCACGTCCACCGGCTCGAAGCCCGGCGCGTTCATCAGCCCACCCAAGGCTCCGGCCAGGACGACCTGGCGTCGCGTCACGGTCACCTCGTCCTCGACGACGCCCTCGGCCGTGCTCCTCCGGTAGCGGGTGCGGAGCGTGAACTTCATCGGCATCTCTTGGGGCGACAGGCTCATGAGGTCCTGGACGACTCCACGGGACTCTGCCGTGGGCAGCACGAAGCTCTGACCGTCGACGAAGACATGGAGCTCGTCGGTGCCGGTTCGAGCCAGCCGAGCTGGGAGCCCGGCCTGACGAGCCCTCAGGACCGCGCCCGGCGTCAGGCCCCACCACGCGGCCACCTCGTAGCCCTCGACGCTTCCCTCTCCATACGGCAGCCAGACCGACATGTGGGCGGCATCGCCCAGGCGCACCTTCGGTTCGTCCTCGGGCCCCAGCCCACGACCCACGAACATCGGGGTGCCCGGGGTCACGTCGAGCGGCACGACGAAGGCGAGCAGAGGCCGCGCCTCGGGAGGAGAGCTGCCCCGACTCAGGGTCCAGGGCCCAGGCGTCTGGAGGGCGAAGACCGCGCAGTGGGTGGTGAGTCGGTCCCCAGCACTGACCGCGATCTTGGCCAGGTCGCTCTGGGAGTTGCTGACGGCATTCTGGAGGAGCCGGAAGCGCCTGACCGGGTCCAGCCCGTCGATGGTCTCGACCGGGACGACCAGGAGCTGGCTCGCCCGGGTGGCCTCGACCCGAACCAGGCCGCCCGCGTCCTGGTAGCCGACGAGGTCGCCGGGGGCGCTCCGCGCGCCGATGAACCGAGGAAAGCCAGCGGCCACACGAAGCTTGGCCACGGCTCCACTCAGCAGCAGTCCCACCTCGCCTTGGTTCAGCGTCAAGGCCTCGCCCCGCCGGAGATCAGCGAGCCGCGCCGGAGGGGGGAGCTGCTCGCGTACCAGCAGCACCTCGGGAGCGTCCTGGGTCGCGACCGTGGGGAGATCCGGAGGCTTGCGTGGGACGATCGGCGGCGCCGGGACCTCTTGTCGAAGCGTCATGTCCAGGCGCACCCGCCAGCCCCCGTGCACGCTGAGTCGGCGCTCGCCCTGGTCGCCGATCTCGTGCAGCTGTAGACCCTTCAGCCGCGTCCAGTCCTTGGGGACCGAGATGTCGAAGTCCGCATGGCGGCCGTCGGGCATGTGCACCTTGAGGCCGCCGAAGAGCCGCCCGGCGCCCGCAAGCAAGGGCGAGGCCGGCAGCAGATCGACCAGGCGGTCCCTCAGCGACCCGAGCAGCGTCGGATCGGGCCGGGAGCCCAGGCCCAGAGCCGTGGCGACCTCGGCCACGAACATGTCGAGCTCCTGGATGGGCTCCTCGTCGTCCCAGGTCGCCAACAGCCCCGGATCGAGCTGGAGGTCTGCGGTCTGCCCGGGGCTGGAGAAGGCGAGCCGCCGTCCAAGGCGCGCGACGCCCATGCGCTTGGGGAAGCCGAAGAGTTCGACGCCGATGATCATCGCCGAGGCGGCGTCGGGGACCAGGCTGTGGGCGTAGACCTCGAAGGGCAGGACTCGCTTCAGAGGCACGAACCGGGAGAGCTCGTCGTAGATCGTGGTCCGCCCGCCAGCGCCGAAGTTGGAGTAGTGGGCGAAGAGCGCGATCTCCTTGTCGACGGCAGGCAGCCCGGTGCGCGCAGCCTCCGCCGACGCCCGCCCCGGCTCCAGCAACAACATGACCAGGTCGACGTCCCTGGCCTGGTAGGCCGCCGCTGGGATCGCGCCGTCGGCGGGTTCGAGGAAGTCCTCGAGGGGCTCGGTCTTGCGGTGAAGCTCGTCCGAGAGCGTCGCCAGGCGGGCCTCGAGGAGGTGGAGGACCTCGGCGTCCGGGTCGTGGCTGGGGCCCACCGCCACGGTGGACACGACGCAGCGCGTGCGGGCGGTCGGGGCGACCGGCGTCTGGAAGAAGGTGATGTCGGGGATGCTTGAAAACAGCCGGTGGAGCGAGATGATGGCGGGCCCCTCGACGAAGCGGTCGACCAGGGGAGCGTGGACCTCGAGCACGCCCTCCAACAACACCAGCACCTGGAACTTGTTCGCTTCGACGGCCTCTCCGGGCGAGAGGACTCGGGCGGAGCGTTCGATGCCCGCATGGGCCTTTGCGAACTCGGCTGGCCGGAGACGGTCCATTCCGGGCAGGCGTCGCAGGAGCGCCGGATCGACGTTCATCACGCGGAGATGCTACATCCACGGGATGCTGCTCCTTGTCGTGATGGCCTGTGGCTCGAAGGCGGAGACGCCCCCGGATCCGACCCAGGACGCCGAGCTGACCGTCGAGATGGACCTCACCCGACCCGAGCCGCTGCAGACCGGCGAGGGCGTGGTGCCGGTGCCGGTGGCGGACAAGGAGGACGCGGTCAAGCGGGCGTGCATGCGGCTCGAGGAGTGTGGCTGCACCGACGGACAGCCCTACGAGAAGTGCGCCGAGAGCGGCATGCTCACGACGCTGCCGGACAAGGTCTACCGCTGCATCGCCTCCAAGCCCTGCGAGACGTTGTGCGAGGAGAACAAGCAGGGCACGCACGACAAGGGCCTGACCGCTTGCGTCGACCCCTGGCTGGAAGAGACCATCGGCCGCGGTGAGGGCCTGAACAAGCGGGTGTCGCAGTGATCTGGATGGTCCTCGTCGGCTGCAGGAAGTCCCCCGAGGCTCCCGCGGAGATCTCGGATTTGACACGGTTTCTGGTGCGCGAACTCCAGACCGAAGAGGCCGATGTGCTTGGTGCCGGACTGGACTCCCTCGACGCGCACCTGAGAACGGTGGACATGGACGGAAGCATCGTTGACGACCGCAGCTGGTCTGTATCGAATCTCTCGGACGAGGACCTCGGGGACTACGCGCATCCGGGCCGAGACCTGAACGATCTCATCAGCATCGGCGTGGTCGGAGCCGAGCTCCACCCGATCGAGAACCACGCGGAATACATGATGTGGCCGGTCCAGGACAACATCAACAACGGGGTCGTGTACTACCACCGCAACTTCCCCGAGACCGAAGACGGTTCGTGCTTCGTCGACCGCTCCTGTGAGTCGATCCTGACCTTCAACGAGTCCGTACGGGACAACGCGCTGTACGAGGTCTACCTCGAGGTCTGGAAGAGCTGGCACTGGGTCGACTTCGGCGATGGCCGGCAGGCGGTCGTGGCCTTCGCCTGGTTCGAGGAGAGCTGGCCCACCACCGACGGCAAGGACGCCACGCTCTGGCAGAACTTCGAGCTGGATGTCTGGATGGACAAGCCCAACCCCTCCGACGGAATCTGGCGCTACTACGTCAGCTGGACCGAGAACGACGTCGCGGACAGCGAGGACATCGTGGCCGGCACCATCCGCGGAGCCGCCGAGACCCGCTACGAGGACGAGGAGAAGGCCGCCGGCGGCGAGATCACCATGGAGTGATACGTCGAGGAGCATGAGCTTCCTCCTCGATCCGGAGCTCGCCGACCTCCGCGGCCGCGTCCGGACCTTCGTCAACGACCGCATCATCCCGGCCGAGCAGGCCATCGTCG